>Ga0182742_1000459_pt1 | contig 65309 bp, 65 predicted proteins | sample eDN5th37CBELigMG_FD_128880 | JGI IMG/M metagenome (GOLD analysis project Ga0182742, IMG submission 128880) | Enriched Miracle-Growth compost microbial communities from Emeryville, California, USA - eDNA 5th pass 37_C BE-Lig MG (version 2)... ...
CCCGGCTGTGGCGAGACGGTCCTCATTCCCATCCACGCCTAGGAGCCCCTTTCCGGCTTGCCAAAAGCCACGGCCTCCAGCGGGCGCTGGCAGCAGGAGGCCAGCCCATCCTAGGCTTGCCGCAAAGATGGCAGGAGGGCGGCCATGACCGGGAAGGCGCAGGCAGGGCTGTGGGGGGCGGCCGATGCCTATGAGCGCTACATGGGCCGATGGAGCCGCAAGGTGGCGCCGCTCTTCCTGGAGTGGCTCGATCCTCCCGCCACGAAAAGCTGGGTGGATATTGGCTGCGGCACCGGCGAACTGAGCCGCGCCATCGCCGATCGCTGCGCGCCCGGCCGACTGCTGGGCATCGATTCCTCCCTGCCCTTCCTCGCCGTGGCGCGCCAGCGCGTTCCTCTGGCCAGCTTCGTGCGGGGAGACGCCCTGCGCCTGGCTCTGCCGGATGGCGAATTCGATCATGCCGTCAGCGGACTGGTCCTCAACTTCCTCCCCGATGCGGCGCGCGCGCTGGCCGAGATGGCGCGCGTGACGCGTCCCGGCGGGACCGTCGCCCTCTATGTCTGGGACTATGCGGGCCAGATGCAGGTCATGCGCCACTTCTTCGATGCCGCACGCCTGGTCGACCCGGCCTCCGCCGCCCACGACGATGGCCTCCGATCCCGGATCTGCCGCCCCGCTCCCCTGCGCGACGCCTTCCTTGCGGCAGGGCTGGCTGCGCCGGAGACGGTGGCCCTCGACATTCCCGCCGCCTTCGTTGATTTCGAGGACTATTGGTCCCCCTTTCTGGGCGGCACCGGCTCGGCACCGAAATACTGCGCCGGCCTGGACGAGACCACCCGGGCGCGCGTCCGGGACCTGGTCCGCCAGCGGCTTCCCACCGGCCCCGAGGGGGAAATCCTGCTGGCCATCAGGGCCTGGGGCGTGCGGGGGCGCGTGCCGGGCTGAGCCGATGGAATGCTCCTCGGCCCGTGAGGAGGCCGGAGCTTGGAGACGTTCAAACTCAAGGGGAAGTACGCACCGTCCACCTGCATATCCACAGGTTTGCCCCCGGAATCTGGGGATAACCCCTGGCCGACCTTGTTCTTCCTGTGTTCTTCGGGACGCCGTTCAGCCGCAGCAATCCGCCGCCCGCTTGCGCAGGAACGCCTTTTCCCGCGCGTTCCGGGAGAGGTCTGCCGCCTCGTCGAACCAGATCCTGGCTTCGGCGAGCCGGCCCGCCCGGAACAGGAAATCGCCCTTGGCTGCCCGCAAGGGCGCGTAGGCCCGCAAGGCCGGGGTACGCTCGATTCCTTCGAGGAGGGCCAGCCCCGCCTCCGGGCCGAAGGCCATGCTGTGGGCGATGGCCCGGTTCAGCTCGACCACCGGTGAGGGCATGCTCTCGCGCAGCCTGTCATAGAGTGCGGCGATTCTCCGCCAGTCCGTCTCCTCCGCCCGGGCCGCGCGGGCGTGACACGCGGCCAGCGCGGCCTGCAGGGCATAGGGACCATCGGCGCCGCCCAGAGCCTCAGCCCGCTCCAGCGCCGCCAGGCCGCGACGGATCAGGAGTCGGTCCCAGCGGGCGCGGTTCTGCTCGGTCAGCGGAACGGGCGCGCCATCTGGCGCCGTGCGGGCAGCCAGGCGCGAGGCCTGCAACTCCATCAGAGCGAGCAGCCCGCAGACCTCGGGCTCGTCGGGCAGAAGGCCGGAGAGGATGCGGCCGAGGCGGCGGGCCTCGGCACACAGCGCCGGGCGGATCAGATCCTCGCCCGCGCTGGCCGCATAACTCTCGTTGAAGATCAGGTAGATCACCTCCAGCACGGAGGGCAGACGCTCCTCCCGCTCTGCTCCACGCGGCACCTCGTAGCGAATGCCCGCACGCCCGAGCAACCGCTTGGCACGGACGATGCGCTGGGCGATGGCGGCCTCGGTCGCCAGGAAGGCGCGGGCGATCTCATCCACCGTCAGGCCGCCGATCAGGCGCAGGGTCAGCGCGACGCGCGCCTCCGGAGGGAGCAGCGGATGGCAGGCGGCGAAGATCAGGCCCAGCCGCTCATCCCCGAGATCGTCGTCCAGCGCCGCCTCGATCCCCTCAGGGCCTGCCTCCCCCGCAAGCCGGAGGTCCCACCCGATCTCGGCGTGACGGCGGGCAAGCATCCTGCGGCGCCGGAACCCGTCGATCGCCCGGCGCCGCGCCGTGGCCAGGAGCCAGGCGCCGGGGCGTTCCGGAATCCCGCGTTCCGGCCATTCGGCGAGCGCCGCCACCAGCGCGTCCTGCGCCAGTTCCTCGGCCTGGTCGAGGTCGCGCACCAGGCGCGCCAGGCTGCCGATGAGCCTGACCCGCTCGATCCGGAACACCGTCTCGATCGCGTGGCGCGCCTCCGTCATCGCCGCCTCCGCGCTCCCGCCAGGGCATTGCCTGCCAGGCTGGCGAGGAACGCCGCCTTAGCGGCCAGCCGACTGCTGCCGGGTGCGGTCATGCAGGTCGGCCAGCTCGGGCGTTAGCGCCTCGGCGAAATCCGCCATTTCATAGAGCGGGCGGATCTCGATCTCGCTCGGCCCTGGCATCGGGTTGGGGCAACGCCGGACCCACTCGACCGCCTCGTCCATGTCCTTGACGTCCCAGATCCAGAAGCCGGCAACCAGCTCATGGGTCTCGGCGAAGGGACCGTCAATGACGGTGCGCGCCGGCCCGTCGAAGGCGACGCGCTTGCCGCGGGAGGAAGGCTTCAGCCCGTCCCCCGCCAGCATGATTCCGGCCTTGACCAGTTCCTCGTTGAACTTGCCCATCGCCTCCAGCAGTTCGGTGGAGGGCATCAGGCCCGCTTCGCTGTCCTTCGTCGCCTTCACCAGCACCATCACGCGCATCGGTTCGTCTCCTCTCTTCCCGGAGGCCGGGGCGGCCTCCCGGGGATACGACGAACCAGCCTCGCCCGGATCGACAGCCCGTCCGAACTTTTTTCGCGGAGGCGACGGTTTGTTAGTGTGCGTTGCCGAAGATGCGCTGGATCACCTGGTCGCCGACCCGCAGGTTCAGCCGCTCCGCCGTGCCGGCCGCCAGTTCCAGCGTCGCCCGCACCGGCCCACGGCTCTCCACCGTCGCGAGGCTCTGCGGCACGGTGCGCTCGGCGATGTGGTGAATGCGCCCATTGGCGCTGATGAACACCATGTCCAGCGCGGCGATGGTGTTCTTCATCCACATGTCGCTCTCGCGCGGGCTGCCCCAGTCGAAGAGCATGCCCTCGTTGGGCTTCACCTCGGGGCGGAACATCAGCCCGACCTGCTGCTGCTCGGGCGTCAGCGCCATCTCGACGGTGAAGTCGTGCCGCTTGCCGTCGCGGGTGACGATGGTGAGCGGCTCGGTCGGCAGGCGCGGCTGCGCCTTCTCCTGGGCGGCGGCGGAATGGGTCATGGCGGCGAGGCCCAGCAGGGCCAGCAGGGATCGGCGATGCATGACATTCCTTATGCCACGCCCAGGAAGGGTTCCGGCAGTCCCTCCAGCGTGGCGGCGGCGAGATGCCGGATCTCCCCGCGCACCGGCCCCGGGCGGGGCGCGTCGCGCAGGGTGGTGAACCAGTGCTCCGGCGGGTTGCGCCCGGCGGCGCGCTCAAAGCTGAGCGCGCGCAGCACCGCCTCCGCCTCCGCGGGAAGGCGCGCGGGCGGCGCGTGGCCGTTCAGCACGCCCCAGATGCCAGCCCAGCAACGCCCAACCGACCAGGGATTGTACCCGCCGCCGCCCAGCACGATCAGCCGCGGCGCGTGTCCCATCACACTGCGTACCGCCTCCCAGTGCGCGTTGTTGGAGAGCGAGAGGCGGGCCAGCGGGTCCTCCTCCAGCGCGTCGGCGCCGCATTGCAGCATGATGGCCTGCGGGCGCAGGTGCCGCACCACCGGCAGCACCGCCTGGCGCCAGAGATAGGCGAACTCGTTGTCGTTCAGCCCCGGCGGCACGGGGATGTTGCGGGCGTGGCCGCCGGCCCGGTCCTCCAGCGCCCCGGTGTAGGGCCAGCGCCCGGCCTCATGGATCGAGAGGGTGAAGACGCGCGGGTCGTCCTGGAAGGCGTCCTGCACCCCGTCACCGTGATGCGCGTCGATGTCGAGGTAGAGGATGTTGGTCAGGCCCAGGTCCAGCCATTGCAGCAGGCCGAGCACGGCGTCGTTCAGGTAGCAGAAGCCGCTGGCCCGGTCCGGCTGGCCGTGATGCGTGCCGCCGCCGGGAACGTGCACGATGCCGCCCTGCTCCGCGGTGATCCGTGCGGCCAGCATCACGCCTCCGGCGCTGGTGGCGGGCCGGCGGAACACCTCGCGATAGACCGGGTTGCCCCGCGCGCCGATATGGAAGCGATCACGCAGCTCGGCGGGCAGGCTCTGCGCCGCCTCGGCGGCCTGAAGGGCAGCGACGTAGTCCGGGTGATGGAAGCGGGCGAGCTGTTCCGGCGTCGCCCGCGGGCTGTCGATGTAGCGCGCCGGGTCGAGCCAGCCGAGGGCGCGGATCAGGTCGAGCGCGGTGGAGACGCGGGGGATCGCCAAGGGGTGCTTCGGCCCGTAGGTGGACTTCCGGTAGATCTCGGAGCCGATCAGCAGAGGCATGGCGCTCATTTCCCGCAGAATGGGTGCGGGTTCCGCAATCGGCAAGGCGCGGCTGCGCGGGCGGCGCTTGCGCAAAATCGTCACACGTCCTTAATGCTCCGCATTGTCCGGGGGGAGCCCGATTCTACGGGCTGAGAGGCGGGGATGGGCCCCGCGACCCCTTGAACCTGATCCGGGTCATGCCGGCGAAGGGATCGGAGGTCCGCATGGCACCTGGCCTGGGCGTATCGCTTCCCGAAATCCGCCTCGGCGGACGCGCGGTGCTCAGCGCCGCCGCGCTCGACTTCGCCGGCGGACAGGTGACGGCGCTGCTCGGCCCCTCCGGCGTCGGCAAGTCCACCCTGCTGCGGCTGCTGGCGGGGCTGCTGCCGCTCCCCGCGGGAGCACGCGTCGCGGTGGCCGACGGCGCCCCCCTCGCCGGCCGCGTCGCCTGGATGGGGCAGCAGGACCTGCTGCTGCCCTGGCTCACGCTGCTCGACAATGTCTGCCTTGGCGCCCGCCTGCGCCGCGAGCGGCCCAACCAGGCCCGTGCCCGTGCCTTGATCGCCGCCGTGGGGCTTGAAGGCCGCGAGGGCGCGCGTCCGGCGGAACTCTCGGGCGGGATGCGGCAGCGCGCCGCGCTCGCCCGCACGCTGATGGAGGACCGGCCCTTCGTCCTGATGGACGAGCCCTTCTCCGCCGTGGACGCCCCCACCCGCCACCGCCTGCAATCCCTCGCCGCCGAACTGCTGCATGGCCGCACCGTGCTGCTCGTGACGCATGACCCGCTGGAGGCGCTGCGGCTGGCGCACCGCATCCTGGTGCTGCGCCCGGGGCCGCAGGGCGCCGTGCCGGAGGACCTGCCCATGCCCCCTTCCCCGCCCCTGCGCGCCGCGCATGACCCGGAGGTGCTGGTGGCGCAGGCGGCACTGCTCGAAAGGCTCGCGGAGGCCGCATGAGGCCGCTGATCGCCGCGCTCGGTCTACTGCTGGCCTGGGAGGGCTTCGTCCGCTGGAGCGGCACGCCGCCCTTCCTGCTGCCGGCGCCGACGCGCGTTGCCTCGGTGCTGGCCGGGCGCTGGGACATCCTGGCCGGCCACGCCCTCACCACGGCGACGGAAATCCTGCTCGGCCTCGTGATCGGCGCGCTGCTGGGCATCGCCGTGGCGCTGCTGCTCACCGCCTGGCGCGGCGGGCGGCGCTGGCTGCTGCCGCTGCTGATCGCCAGCCAGGCCATCCCGGTCTTCGCCATCGCACCGCTGCTGACGCTCTGGCTGGGCTTCGGCACGGCCAGCAAGATTGCCATGGCGACCATCATCATCTTCTTCCCCGTGGCCACAGCCTTCTATGACGGGCTGCGCCGCACTGAGCCGGGCTGGCTCGACCTCGCCGCCACCATGGGCGCCAGCCGCACGGCCGCGCTCTGGCGCATCCGCGTGCCCGCCGCGCTGCCGGCACTGGCCTCCGGACTGCGCGTGGCGGCCGCCGTGGCGCCAATCGGCGCCGTGGTGGGCGAGTGGGTCGGCGCCTCCTCCGGCCTCGGCTACGTCATGCTGCAGGCCAATGGCCGCAGCCAGACGGACATGATGTTCGCCGCCCTCGCCATCCTCGCCACCATGGCCATGGTGCTGTGGTTCGCCACCGACCGGCTGCTGCGGGCGCTGCTGCCCTGGCAGCCCGACGCCCTTTCCGATCACGACGGAGGAACCCCATGACCGGCCTCACCCGCCGCGCGCTGCCGGCCCTCGCTGCGCTCGCCCTTCCCGCCGCGGCCCGCGCCCAGGGCGCCGCGCCCGAGAAGGCGCCCGCCTCCACCGGCAATACGCCGACCTCCTTGACCCTGATGCTGGACTGGTTCGTCAACCCGGACCACGCGCCCATCATCATCGCGCGCGAGGGCGGGCACTTCACGCGCGCGGGGCTCGATGTCCGCATCGTCGCCCCGGCCGACCCGAACGATCCGCCGCGCCTGGTGGCGGCGAAGCAGGCCGATCTCGGCGTCTACTACCAGAAGAGCCTGCACCTCGCGGTAGACCAGGGGCTGCCGCTGATCCGCGTCGGCACGCTGGTGGCAACGCCGCTCTCCACGCTCTCGGTGCTGCGCGACGGGCCGATCCAGAAGCTGGAGGATCTCAAGGGCAAGAAGATCGGCTTCAGCACGGCGGGCTTCGAGGAGGTGGCGGTCGGCACCATCCTGGGCACGGTCGGGCTGTCGGTGAAGGACGTCACGCTGGTGAACGTCAATTTCGGCCTCTCCTCGGCGCTGATGTCCGGGCAGGTGGATGCCATCCTCGGCGGCTTCCGCAATTTCGAGCTGCACCAGATGGAGTTGGAAGGCCGCCCCGGCCGCGCCTTCTACCCGGAGGAGTACGGCTTCCCCGTCTATGACGAGCTGATCTACGTCGCCCACCGCGACCGCGCGAAGGACGCCGCCCTGCGCCGCTTCATGGACGCGGTGGAGAGCGCCACCACCTTCCTCGTCAACAACCCCGAGGAAAGCTGGAAGATGTTCATCGAGGGTCCACGCAAGGAACTGGACAACGAGCTGAACAAGCGTGCCTTCAAGGACACGCTGAACCGCTTCTCCCTGAGCCCGGCGGCGCTCGACAGCAACCGCTACCAGCGCTTCGCCCGCTTCCTGGCGGACAAGAAGATGATCCGCAGCGTGCCGCCCGTCTCGCAATACGCGGTGGAACTGCCGCCGGCCGGATGATCACCGGCTTCCCGCCAACCTCACGGGGTATGGTGGGGACATCCGGAAGGAACCTTGCTTCGCAAGGAATTTTTTCCTTACTTCGGCTCTCCTGGGCATGTATAGGACTTTTGTCCTCTATTTGCCCGGAGAAAGCCCGTGTTGTCCCTTCCCCAGCTCCGCAGCCTCTACACGGAAGCCCTTCCCGATTATCTGACCGCCTTTGCCGCGGCCGCCGCGGCCCTGTTCCGCCGTAGTGAACTGGATGCAGCCCGGCAGCGCTGCCACTTCTTTCTGGCGCAGCTTGGCCATGAATCCAGCGGACTACAGGCACGGGAGGAATGCCTCAGCTATTCGGCCGCGCGCCTGGTGCAGGTCTGGCCGAGCCGGTTTCCGTCCCTCGCCGCCGCCCAGCCCTATGCGCGCGACCCGGAGAAGCTGGCGGAATCCGTCTATGGCGGCCGCATGGGCAATAACCGCCCCGGCGACGGCTTTCGTTATCGCGGCCGCGGCTATATCCAACTCACAGGACGGGATGCCTACCGGCAGGTTGGCCAGCTTGCAGGCCTGCCGCTGGAGGAACGACCGGACCTCGCCAACGAGCCCGCTCATGCGCTTGCCGTGGCCTGCGCCTTTTGGCAGTGGAAGCGCCTCAACCCGCTCTGCGACCAGGGCGACTTCGCGGGCGTCACCCGCCGCATCAACGGCGCGCTGGTCGGGCTGCAGGACCGGTTCGCCTGGCTGGAACGCGCCCAGCGCTGCGTGCCCTGGGACGAGCCGGGCTCTCTCGCCCTGACGGTGGACGACCTCAAGGCCTTGCAGACAGCGCTCCGGGCACGCGGCCTTTATGACGGCTCAATCGACGGCATCATCGGCCGCCGCAGCCTGGCGGCGCTCGCCACCCTGCGTGCCGAGGAGAGCCTGCCCGCCGGTAGCGGCGTGGATCGGGCGGTCCTGGAGGCGCTGGGCCTGCGATGAACGAGACGGCGCGGGGCACGACAGCCGGCGCCCCGCGCCCTGTGCAGGGGCAGAGCGGCGGCTCTCGGGAGGACCAGAACGCGGGAGAGGGATCTGGCTCGGTAATCGGCGCGCCATCCCCGGCACAGTGTCCCGGCGCGGCTGGTCCAGTCCGGCGGGCAGCCGCAGTAGGAGGTGCCGCCGGTCCTGCAACGCAAAAGCGGCTCCGTCGTGTTCTGCCGGTGCCGCTCGCGCGAGCCACGCCATTAATCGCGGTTCAGGCATGCCCCGATGCACACGGCAGGCGCAGGCGGAGCTTTGCCGCCTCAGCCCTTCTGATCGGGCATGCCCTGCGGCACCACGGTTCGCACGAGCGTGGAATCCAAGGCCTCGTAATCGTGATACCCGATCGTGTCGTAGAGTTCGGCACGGGTCTGCATGCGCGAAACCATGTTCTGCGTGCCGCCATCGCGGTTGATGGCGCCATACAGCTCCTCCATCGCCTTGGCGGCGACGCGCAGGTGGCTGACCGGCCAGATCACCATGGCATAGCCCATCGCCTCGAACTCCTCCGCGGTGAAGAAGGGCGTTCGGCCGAACTCGGTCATGTTGGCCAGCAGCTTCACCCCGGGCATGCGGCGGGCGAACTCGCGGAACATCTCCGCATTGGTCAGCGCCTCCGGAAAGATCGCGTCCGCCCCGGCTTCAAGATAGAGCTTGGCGCGGGCCACGGCGCCGTCGATCCCCTCGCTGGCAGCGGCGTCGGTGCGGGCGATCAGGTAGAGGTGCCGGCGCGCCTTGCGGGCGGCCGCGACCTTGGCGGCCATGTCGCGCGCATCGGCCAGCTTCTTGTCGTTCAGGTGTCCGCACTTCTTGGGCAGGAGCTGGTCCTCCAGATGGACTGCCCCGGCGCCCGCCTCCTCGAAGCTGCGGACCATGTGCATGACGTTCAGCGCCTCGCCATAGCCGGTGTCGCCATCGACCAGGGTCGGCAGGCCGGAGGCGCGCGAGACCTGGCGGATGTGCCAGGCGACGTCATCCACCGTGATCATGCCGAGGTCCGGCAGGCCCATGGCAGCCGACATTGCGGCGCCGGACATGTAGAGCGCCTCGAAGCCGGCCCGCTTGGCCAGCAGCGCGGCGATACCGAGATGCGCGCCGGGCATCCGCAGGATCTGCGGCCGCTCCAGCAGGGCGCGGAAACGCTGGCCGGCAGGGGCGTCCGGCAGGTCGTCGGCGATCACGTAAGGCATGGACGCATCCTCCGTCTCAGAAGAACAGCAGGGTGACCAGGATGAAGGTCGGCACAAGGAAGACCAGCGCCCAGCCACAATAGCCGAAGAAGCTCGGCATCCGTTCGCCCTGCTCCTCCACGATGGCCTTCACCATGAAGTTGGGCGCGTTGCCGATATAGGAGTTGGCGCCCATGAAAACCGCTCCGCAGGAAATCGCGGCGAGCGTCAGCGCGCCGTCGGTCATCAGGTGGGCGGCATCCCCGCCTGCCAGGTTGAAGAAGACGAGATAGGTCGGCGCATTGTCGAGGAAGGAGGAGAGCGCGCCGGTCAGCCAGAAATAGACCTCCGGGATCGGCTGGCCATTGGCGTCGGTGGTCATGGCCACCAGCCCGCCGAGCGGCCCGTCCAGACCCGCCTTCAGCATGGCCAGCACCGGCGCCATGGTCAGGAAGATGGCGGCGAAGAGCTTGGCCACCTCCAGGATGGCGCCCCAGGTGAAGCCGTTGGTCTCGCGGATGCCGGCGGGCGTCCAGAGCACCGAGGCCGCGGTGATCAGCAGGAAGAGCAGCATGGCCGCGATGCGCTCCTGGCCGATCGACTGGCCGAGCAGCGTCACCTCGCCGGGCAGCCAGACCCCCTGCATCAGCACGCCCGCGACCACCAGCGCCAGCAGCCCGACATTGATCCAGCCGGCGATGCCGAGCGGCTCATGGTCGCTGTCGGCCACATGGTCGCGCTCCGCCGCCTCCTCGGCCGCCTCCTCGACGATTTCCCGCCGCTCGCGGGCATAGAGCCAGCTGTCCATCACCCAGTAGACCGCCAGCAGCACCAGGGCGGAGAACAGGAACTCGCTGAACAGGTGCTCGGTCGGCCAGAAGAAGGAGACGCCCTGGAGGAAGCCCAGATAGAGCGGCGGGTCGCCCAGCGGGGTGAGGCTGCCGCCGATATTGCTCACCAGGAAGATGAAAAAGATAAAGCTGTGCATCTTCCGCCGCCGCCCGGCATTGGCCCGCAACAGCGGCCGGATCAGTACCATCGAGGCGCCGGTGGTGCCCATGATGCTGGCCAGCAGCGTGCCCGCCGCAAGGAGGGTGGTGTTGACGGCCGGCGTGCCGACCAGCGTGCCACGCAGCAGCACGCCGCCACCGGCGGTGTAGAGGGCCAGGAGCAGGGTGATGAAGGGCAGGTACTCGCCCACCAGTACATGGGTGAACTCGTGCCAGGCGGCATCGGGCCCGTGCAGGGCCGCGAAGGGCACCAGGAACAGCGCCGCCCAGCCGGCGGCGATCTTGCCGTAATGGTGGTGCCAGATATGGCCCGCCAGCAGCGGCATCAGCGCGATGGACAGCAGCATGCCCACGAAGGGAATGCCCCAGAGCAGCGAAGGCGCCGCTTCCTCTCCCGTGGCGGCCAGGGCCGGTCCGGCGATCAGCAGAACGGGCAGCATCGTCCCCAGCGACGCGGCCCATCGCCGCAACGCGCCTCCTGGCATGGCCTCTCCTCTTCGTCAGCGCAGCCGCCGCGGAGGCGGGGCCGTCCGTTTACCCGGGCCTCTGCCCTACACCAGCCCAGCCCAGGGCGCCAACCCGGCCCCTGGCCGCGGCGTTCCGCTCGGCGTCCGAGAAGGGGGGTGGACTTCCCCCTCGGGCCCGCACGTCCTAGCTTCAGCCCGCAAAGAGGGAGAATGCCGCATGGAGATGACCGGTGAACGGCGTATCGAGGCGCCCCGCCAGACCGTTTGGGAGGGGCTGAACGACCCCGAGATCCTGCGTGCCTCGATCCCCGGTTGCGAGTCGGTCGAGCGGGTGGGTGATGACGCCTTCCAGGCACGCGTGGCCATCAAGATCGGGCCGATGAGCGCGCGGTTCACCGGCAAGGTGCAGCTCAGCAACCTCAATCCGCCCTCCTCCTACACCATCAGCGGTGAGGGCAATGGTGGCGCGATGGGTTTCGCCAAAGGCGGCGCCGATGTCAGCCTGGAGGAGGAAGCGGCGCAGGCCACCCTGCTGCGCTATGCCGTGAAGGCGCAGGTCGGCGGCAAGATGGCGCAGCTCGGCGCCCGGCTGATCGACAGTACCGCCAAGTCCATGGCCGATCAGTTCTTCACCCGCTTCGCCGAGAATGTCGCGGTGCAGCCCGTGGCCGCCGCCGATGCCGAGGAGCGCCTGGCCGCCGCCACGCTCTCCGCGCCGCGCATGGGCGACCGGGTGCTGGGCGAGACCGGTCCGCTGCATCCCGAGGCTGCCAAGGTGGACGCCGCCGCCGGCCATCGCCCCTCGCCGCCGGCCGCCGTTCCTGGCTCCTCGCCGGGCTCGCCGCCACAGCTCTCGGTCTTCTCCCTGCTGCCGCGGGATATCTTCGGCCTGCCGGTGGTGTTCTGGGGCGGCGGGGTGATCTGGCTGGTGATCCTCTTCCTGCTTTTCGTGCTGGGCTGAGGCATGAGCGGCACCCTCCCCCGCACCGTCGAGGAGACCGAGCGCCTGCTCGCGGCCGGGGGCTATGTCGCCGACCGCAGCCTGGCCACCACCGTGCATCTCGCCCTCGCCATGGGCCGTCCGCTCTTCCTGGAGGGCGAGCCAGGCACCGGTAAGACCGAGATCGCCAAGGTGCTGGCCAGCGGCCTCGGCCGGCGGCTGGTCCGGCTGCAGTGCTATGACGGGCTGGACCTCTCGGCCGCTGCCTATGAGTGGAACCACGCCCAGCAGCTCATGGCGATCCGGCTCGCGGAGGCCTCGGGCGAGGCGCACACGCCGGAGGGCCGCGCGGCGCTGGAGCGCGGCATCTATGACCGCCGCTTCCTGCAGGAGCGGCCGCTGCTGGCCGCCCTCTCCGGCCCGCCGGCGGTGCTGCTGATCGATGAGCTGGACCGCGCGGACGAGCCTTTCGAGGCCTTCCTGCTGGAGATCCTGGCCGACTTTCAGCTCACCATCCCTGAACTTGGCACCATCAGCGCCGACACTCCGCCCATCGTGGTGCTGACCAGCAACCGCACGCGCGAGGTGCATGACGCCATCCGCCGCCGCTGCCTCTACCAGTGGGTGGACTATCCGGACGCGGCGCGCGAGCGGGCCATCTTGGCCAGCCGCCATCCCGGCCTGTCGGAGACGCTTTCGGCGCAGGTGGTGGCCTTCGTGCAGGCGCTGCGCTCGGGCGATTTCTTCAAGTATCCCGGCGTGGCCGAGACCATCGACTGGGCCGCCGCCCTCCGCGCGCTGGACGCCAAGGAGCTGGAGCCGGCGCTGGTGGAAGAGACGGTGGGCGCACTGCTGAAGTACCAGGACGACATCGCCAAGCTGCGTGGCGCCGAGGCGGCGCGGCTGGTGGAGGCCGCCAAGGAGGCCGCCGCGCCACGCCCGGCCATGCCGTTCTGAGCGCCGTGCGGGAGGCCGCATGAGCGGGGCGCTGGCGGCCAACCTGCTCGGCTTCGGCCGGCTGCTGCGCCGCGCCGGCCTCCCGGTCGGCCCGACGGAGGTGCTGGCCGGCGCCGAGGCGCTGACGCTGGTGGATATCGGCGATCGCCGGGCCGTGCGCGCCGCCCTGCGCGCGACCATGGTGCACCGGCACGAGCACGCTGAGATCTTCGACCACGCCTTCCTGATCTACTGGCGCGACCCGGAGGCGGGGAAGCACGCCGCGGCCATGGAGGCGATGCAGGCCGGCAAGCCGCCGCCCAAGCCAGGGCCGGGCAGCCGCCGCCTCGCCGAGGCCATGGCCGGCCACCGCCCGCCGCCTCCGCCCGAGCCGCCCAAGGAGGAGCGGCAGTTCGACGCGACCCTGACCACCAGCGCCAGCGAGGCGCTGCGTAAGATGGACTTCGAGGCCATGGGCGCCGCGGAGATCGCCGCCGCCAAGGCCGAGATCCGTAAGCTGGTGCTGCCGCTGGATGCCCGCCCGACCCGCCGCTTCCGCCCCTCCGCCTCCGGGAGCCGCGCCGACCTGCGCGCCACGCTGCGCGCCAGCCTGCACCAGGGCGGCGAAATTCTCGACATCCGCCGCAGCGAACGGGTGGTGCGCCCGCCACCGCTCGTCGTCATCTGCGACATCTCCGGCAGCATGGCCCGTTACGCGCAGATCCTGCTGCACTTCCTGCACGCGGTGACCAATGAGCGCGACCGCGTGGCGAGCTTCCTCTTCGGCACGCGGCTGACCAACATCACCCGCCAGCTCCGCCACCGCGACCCCGAGGCGGCCTTCGAGATGGTCAGCCACATCGTGCCGGACTGGTCCGGCGGCACCCGCATCGGCGAGGCGCTGGACCTGTTCAACAAGCAGTGGTCCCGCCGCGTGCTCGGCCAGGGCGCGGTGGTGCTGCTGATCACCGACGGGCTGGAGCGTGGAGGGCCCGAGGAGCTGGACCGGCTCGGCGCCGCCACCGAGCGGCTGCGCAACTCCTGCCGCCGGCTGATCTGGCTGAACCCGCTGCTGCGCTTCGCCGGCTTCCAGCCCCGCTCGCAGGGCATCCGTGTCATGCTGCCCCTGGTGCATGAGCATCGCCCGGTCCACAACATTGATAGCCTGCGGGCGCTGGTCGAGACGCTTTCCGGCCGCGCCCCGCGCCCAGCATCCGGAGGAACGCGATGAGCGATCAGGAGGATATCCTCTCCACCGCCGCCGGCTGGCTCGCCGAGGGCGAGACGGTTGCCCTCGCCACCGTGGTGGAGACCTGGGGCAGCTCGCCCCGCCCGGCCGGGTCGCAACTCGCCGTCACCGCCTCCGGGCGGCTGGCGGGCAGCGTTTCCGGCGGCTGCATCGAGGGCGCGGTGGCCGATGCCGCGCGCCAGACCATGGAGAGCGGCAAGCCACAGCTCCTCGACTTCGGCATCAGCGACGAGCGCGCCTGGGAGGTCGGGCTGGCCTGCGGCGGCAAGCTGAAGGTCTTTGTCGAGCGGCTGGACGGGAAGCGCTGAGATGGAGGCCGATTTCCTCCAGCGGCTGCAGGTCGCACGCACCGAGGGCCGCGCCGTCGCGGTGCTGACCCGGCTGACCGATGGCGCCCAGCTCCTCCATCCCGACGAGGCGGTCCCCACCGCCCTCGCCGGGGCGGCCGAGGCCGCGCTGGCGAAGGACGCGGGCACCACGCTGGAGCATGAGGGCGCGGCCTGGTTCATCCAGCCGTACAACCCGCCGCTGCGGCTGATCGTGGTCGGCGCGGTGCACATCGCCCAGGCGCTGGTGCCGATGGCGGCGGGGCTGGGCTATGCCGTCACCGTCATCGATCCGCGCCGCGCCTTCGCCACCGAGGAGCGTTTCGGCACCGGGGTCACCCTGATGGACGAATGGCCGGACGAGGCCATGGCCAGCCTCGCCCCCGACGCCCGCACCGCCGTGGTGACGCTGACCCACGACCCCAAGCTCGACGACCCCGCGCTGGAGGTGGCGCTGCGCAGCCCCGCCTTCTACATCGGTGCGCTGGGCAGCCGGCGGACCCATGCCAAGCGGGTGGCCCGCCTCACCGAGGCCGGCCTGACGGAAGCCGAGATCGGCCGCATCGCCGCGCCGGTCGGCCTTTCCATCGGGGCCGTCACCGCCCCCGAGATCGCGCTCTCCATCCTGGCCGAGATCGTCGCGCGCCGCCGCGGCGCCACGCTGGCCGACAGGAATTCCGCATGAAGTTCGGCCCCACCCCGCTCGACGAGGCGCAGGGCGCCATCCTCGCCCACACGCTCCGCCTGCCCGGCCGGGTCCTGAAGAAGGGCACGGTGCTGGATGCGGAGGCCATCGCCGCGCTGCGCGAGGCCGGCAAGGCGGAGGTGATCGCCGCGCGGCTGGAATCCGGCGACGTGCCGGAGAACGAGGCGGCCCACCGCATCGGCGCGGCGCTGCTCGGCCCGTTGCTGGCCCGCACCCGCGCCGCGACGGGCCGCGTGAACATCCAGGCCGACGCCGCCGGGCTGCTGGTGGTGAACGAGACGCTGGTCAACCGCCTGAACGCGGTGGACGAGAGCGTCACGCTGGCGACCCTGCCGAACTACACGCCCGTCGCCGCGCGCGAGATGCTGGCGACCGTCAAGGTCATCCCCTTCGCCGTCCCCGGCGGTGTGATGCAGGTGGCGGAAGCGGTGGCGCGCAGCGGCAAGGCGCTTGCCATCCATCCCTTCCGGCCCCTGAAGGTCGGGCTGGTGATGACCGAGCTGCCCGGCCTCAAGGAAAGCATCCTGGAAGGCACCGTGGAGGCGACCGAGGCACGCGTCACTGCCCTCGCCGGCCAGCTCCTGCCGCCCGAACGCTGCCGGCACGAGGAGGGCGCCATCGCCGAGGCGCTGGGACGCCTGCGCAGGGCGGGCGCCGAGATGCTGCTGGTGGCGGGCGCCTCCGCCGTGGTGGACCGGCGTGATGCCGGGCCGGCGGGCGTCGTCCGGGCCGGCGGCCGGATCGAGCATTTCGGCATGCCGGTCGATCCGGGCAACCTGATCTGCCTCGGCCGGATCGGGGAGATCCCCACCCTGGTCCTGCCTGGCTGCGCCCGAAGCCCCAAGATGAACGGCTTCGACTGGGTGTTGCAGCGCATCTTCGCCGGCCTGCCGGTGACGGGGAAGGACATCGCGGGCATGGGCGTCGGCGGGCTGCTGAAGGAGATCGACAGCCGCCCTTTGCCGCGTGAGGCCGCCTCGCGGCAGGCCGTATCGGGCGCCGCGCCGCGCCGGCCGCGCCAGGTTGCGGTTCTGGTTCTGGCTGCCGGCCGCTCCCGCCGCATGGCGCCGCTGAACAAGCTGCTGGTGCCCGACGACAAGGGCGTGCCGATGGTGGCGCGGGTGGTCGGCAATGCGCTGGAGAGCCGCGCCCGGCCGGTGATCGTCGTCACCGGCTATGAGAGCGCGCGGGTGGAGGAGGTGCTGGCCGGCAAGCCCGTCCACTTCGCCCACACCGAGGACTATGCCGAAGGGCTGTCCGCCTCCCTCAAGGCCGGGCTTGCGGCGCTGCCGCCGGAGACCGAGGGCGTGCTGATCTGCCTGGGCGACATGCCGCTGGTCACGGGCGCCATGCTCGACCGGCTGATCGGCGCCTTCGACCCCGAGGAGGGCCGGGCCATCGTCATGCCGACCTTCCGCGGCAAGCAGGGCAACCCGATGCTCTGGTCGCGCGAGTTCCTGCCGGAGATGATGGAGATCACCGGCGACGTCGGCGCCCGCCACCTGGCCGGGAAATACGCCGAGCGCGTGGCCGAGGTGGAGATGGCGAACGACGCCGTGCTGCGCGACTTCGACACCACCGACGCGCTGCGCATGACGCCCGACTTCGCCGGCCGGGTATGAGTCCAGGCAGCGGCGCATGATCCTGATCGCGCTCGGCGCCAACCTGCCCGGCCTCGACGGGACGGCGCCGCTGGCCACCTGCCAGGCCGCGGCGGCGGCGCTGGACGGCATTCCCGGCCTGCGCGTCACCACCCTCTCTTCCTGGTGGGAGACGGCGCCGGAGCCGCCTGCGCCGGGCGCGCCCTGGTACGTCAACGGCATCGCCCGTTGCGAGGGGGCGCTGGAGCCGGCGGCGCTGCTGGCCGCCCTGCAAGGGCTCGAGCAGGCGGCGGGACGGCAGCGCCCCTATCCCAACGCGCCGCGCACCCTCGACCTCGACATCATCGCCATGGGCGAGACGGTGCGGGACGCGCCGGACCCGATCCTGCCGCACCCCCGGGCACATCTGCGCCGCTTCGTGCTGCAGCCGCTGGCCGAGGTGGCGCCCGGCTGGGTGCATCCACGGCTTGGGCGCAGCGTTGAAGCCTTGCTGGCGGAATTGCCGTCGGCGGCGATGCGGCGGCTCTAGGCCTCTCTCCTCCCGCGAAACTTGCCTTTCGCACCCGCGATGGCTATCTGGGAGGTTCGGCACGAAACTTGAATTTGGAGGCCACCTATGGCCCGCGTCACGGTCGAAGACTGCGTCCTCAAGATCCCGAACCGCTTCGAGCTGGTGCTGCTCGCGGCGCAGCGCGCGCGCAACATCAGCCGTGGCGAGGAGCTGACCGTCGATCGCGACAACGACAAGAACCCTGTCGTTGCCCTGCGCGAGATCGCCGAGGATACGGTCGAGACGGCCGCGCTGGAGCAGGACCTGATCAAGTCCCTGCTGCGCGCGCCCGAGCCCGAGCCGGTGGAAGAGGAGGTCATCGACCTCATTGCCACCGACGAGAACATCTTCGGCGTCATGGACGTCAGCGAGGACCAGGGCAATGAAGGCGGCGTGGGCGAAGACCTCTCGCCCGACGACATCGAAGCCGCCATCGCGGCCGAGCTCGGCGGCGGGAACCGCCGCTGAACCGGAGGCACGCTTGAAGCCGGACGCCGGGACCGACCTCCTCAACCCGGCGCCGCCGGCCGGCCCCGCGCCGGCCACGCCCACCGTCGAGACGCCGGGCACCGAACTTGCCCGGCAGGTGGCCGCCTACGACCCCCGCGCCGACGTGGCGCTCCTCGAAGCCGCCTACAATCTCGCCGCGACAGCCCACGCCTCCCAGGCGCGCGAGAACGGCGACCCCTACATCACGCATCCGCTTGCCGTCGCCCGCATCCTGGCGGGCTACCGGCTCGACACCGCCACCATCGCCACCGCCCTGCTGCATGACACGGTGGAAGATACCGGCATCTCCCTGGCGGATCTGGAGAAGCGCTTCGGTTCCGACATCGCCCGGCTGGTGGACGGCGTCACCAAGCTGACCCGGCTGGAGCTGCAGTCCGAGCGCACCAAGCAGGCCGAGAACTTCCGCAAGCTCGTCCTTGCCATGAGCGAGGATATCCGCGTGCTGCTGGTCAAGCTGGCCGACCGGCTGCACAACATGCGGACGCTGCATTTCAAGCCGCAGGCGGAGAAGCGCGCCCGCATCGCCCGCGAGACGATGGAAATCTTCGCGCCACTGGCCGAGCGCATCGGCATGGACGCGGTGAAGACCGAGTTGCAGTCCCTCTCCTTCCGGGAATTGCAGCCGGACGCCTACCAGACCATCACCGCCCGCCTCGCTTTCCTGCGCGGCCAGGGCGCCGACCTGATCGACGAGATCGCCGCCGACCTGCGCGCCAAGCTGGAGGCCGCCGAGGTGCCGGTGATCGAGGTGAACGGGCGCGAGAAGTCGCCCTACTCGATCTGGATGAAGATGCACGAGAAGAAGGTCGAGTTCGAGCAGCTCTCGGACATCATGGCCTTCCGCATCGTCACCACGGACAAGGCGAACTGCTATGCCGCCCTAGGCGCCATCCACTCGGCCTATCGCGTGGTACCCGGGCGCTTCAAGGACTACATCAGCACGCCAAAGCCGAACGGCTACCAGTCCCTGCACACCGGCGTCACCGTGCCGGAGCGGCGCAATGCCAAGATCGAGGTGCAGATCCGCACGCCGGAGATGCACGAGATCGCCGAATATGGCGTCGCCGCGCACTGGATGTACAAGCAAGGCGGCGCGCCCGAGGATTCGCCGAAGCAGCGCCGCTACCCTTGGGTGAAGGAGCTGCTGGAAATCCTGGAGACGGCCGCGGAGCCGCAGGACTTCCTGGAGCACACCAAGCTCGCCCTTCACCAGGACCAGGTCTTCTGCTTCACGCCCAAGGGCGACCTGATCGCCCTGCCGCGCGGCGCCACGCCGGTGGACTTCGCCTATCAGGTCCACAGCCAGGTCGGCGATGCCTGCGTCGGCGCCAAGATCAACGGCCGCATCGTCCCGTTGCGCCACCAGCTTGAGAACGGCGACCAGGTCGAGATCATCACCGCGCGCGGTGGCACGCCGAATCCGGCCTGGGAGCGCTTCGTCGTCACCGGCAAGGCGAAGGCGCGCATCAAGCGCTTCGCCCTCGCCCGGCAGCGCGCCGAATATCAGGAGCAGGGCCGCAGCGCCATCGCCCGCGCCTTCCGGCAGGAAGGGGTGGACTTCTCGGAGAAGCTCGTCGAGCCCGCGCTCAAGGTCTTCAAGTATCCGGGCTTCGAGGAGCTCTGCGTCGCTGTTGGCGCCGGACACATCACGGGACGCGAGGTGCTGCACGCCGCCATCCCCGAGTTGCGCGGGCCGCCACGGACGCTCGACAACCTTCCCCTCGCCCGCGCTCGCGGCAAGCCGGGCGCCACCGTGGTCCGCACGGAGCGGCGGCGCGAGGCGAGCTCAGGCATCACCGGGCTGGTGGCGGGCATGGCCGTGCAGTTCGCCGGCTGCTGCCATCCGGTGCCAGGGGACCGCATCGTGGGCATCGTCACCACCGGCAAGGGCGTGACGGTGCACCGGGCCGACTGCCACAACCTCGAAGCCCTGGCGGCGACGCCCGAGCGCTTCCTCGACATCGACTGGGACTACGAGGCCGGCTCCAGCGGCGCGCATCTCGGCCGGCTGGATGTGGTGACGAGCAACGAGGATGCCGCCATCGCCGCCATGACCGTGGCCATCGCCAAGCAGAACGGGCGGCTGCACAACCTTCGCTTCGCCCATCGCGGCGCCGACTTCGCGGAGGTGGTGGTGGACCTCGAAGTCTCCGATCTCAGGCACCTCTCCAACGTGGTTGCGGCGTTACGGGCTTGCCCCGGCATCATCCAGGTCGAGCGGAGCAAGGGGTGACGCGTCCCCTCCTCGGCGGTAAGGCAGCGGCATGATCATCGGCCTCGGCAACGACATCGTGGACATTCGCCGCATCGAGCGCTCGATCGAGCGCTACGGGGAGCGGTTCCTGGAGCGCGTCTTCACCCCGCTGGAGCGGAAGAAGGCGGAGAGCCGCACCGAGAAGCTGCGCGCCGCCACCTATGCCAAGCGCTTCGCCGCCAAGGAGGCGGCTTCCAAGGCGCTCGGCACGGGGTTCCGCAACGGCGTGTTCTGGCGCGATCTCGGCGTGATCAATCTTTCGACCGGCCAGCCCTCGCTGCGGCTGACTGGCGGTGCCGCCAAGCGGCTGGACGTCATCACGCCCCAGGGTCATGGCGCGCAGGTCAGCCTGACGATGACCGACGAGTACCCCTATGCCCATGCCGTCGTCATCATCTCTGCGGTGCGCCTGGCGCCGTTCTGAGGTGGCCCGCTAAAGGTCCAGCGCCCAGTACTCGCCCACGAGGTCGCGGCCGAAGCTGTGATGCGGCTCGCTGGAGACCAGGCGGAAGCCTTCGCTCTGGTAAATCCGGCGCGCCGCCACCAGCACGTCATTGGTCCAGAGCGTCAGGCGCGCGTAGCCCAGGGCGCGGGCGGTGTGGATGCACTCCCGCACCAGGGCGCGGCCGATGCCAAGGCCGCGCGCCTCCGGCTCCACATAGACAAGGCGCAGCTTCCCCGCCCTGTCTGAGTCCCGCACCAGGAAAGCGGAGCCGACCACCGCACCTTGCCGCTCGGCGATCCAGCAGCGTTCGTGGTGCGGGTCGAAGTTGCGGACGAACTGCGCCACGATCTCGGCGACAAGGGCTTCGAAGCCTGCATCCAGGCCATACTCTCGTGCATAGAGCGCACCATGGCGGTGCACCACCCATCCATAGTCGCCCGGGCGCGGCGGGCGGAGGAGGAAGGGTGCCGCGGCGGCCTCCGGTGCCGTGCAGCCCAGCAAGCGCTCGGCATCGGCCAGTACCTCGATCAGCCGCTGGCGGTCCGCGTCAGGCACGCCGCGCAGCATCGCGCCGACCGTCTCTCGCGAGCGCGCGTCCAGCTCGTCGAAGGTGGCGCGGCCGGCGGCGGTCAGGGAGAGCAGAAGCTGGCGGCCATCGTGCGGCGAGGGGCACTTCTGGATGAGGCCGCGCTCCTCCAGTCCGCGCAGCATGCGGCTGAGATAGCCGGAGTCGAGTTCCAGTTCGGCGCCGAGGGATGTGGCGGTGGTCGTGCCGTGCGCGCCCAGCTCGTAGAGGATGCGGGCCTCCGTCAGCGGCAGCGGTCCGCCCAGTAGCCCTTCATGGAGCAAGCCGAGACGCCGGGTGTAGAAGCGGCTGAAGCGCCTCACGGCCGTAGTGGCTTCGTCCGGAACCAGGGAGTGCATCACACCACCTCTGAAGAAGATCTACCTGCTAAAATCAGAAATATTCCTGCCTAAAGCAACTATATTCCTGTGTTGGCTTTGCGGTGGTGTGGTGAACCGCTTGGCCGGCAGCTTGACGGCTAAGGTGCTCCTCCGCCGGCACCTGCCGCGCCCAACTCACAAATCGTTGAATAAAGAAGTCTCGTCTTCCGGTATGCACACCCCTTGGCTTCGGTGTTTGCCTTCTGCGATCTGGTGATGAACCCGTATCGGGGTTCGGAAGAACGGCAAGCGTCGGATATGCCTCTGTAACGGAGGTTCAGAGGAAAAAGGAATGGAAGACGCCGGCAGCGGCCGGAATGTGCAGGTCCTTGAGACCGACAAGGACCGCCTGATCGAGGAACTTCGCGAGGCAGTTCGCGCACGCGACGAATTCGTCGCAATTGCCGCGCACGAGCTCCGCAATCCGATGACGCCGGTGCTGATGCAGGCCAGCCTCTTGCTCAGCATGGTGGAGAGTCCGGCGCGCTGCCGCCCGGACGTCATCCTGCCCCGGGTGCAGCAGCTTGAGCACGCCATCCAGGAATTCGTGCGCCGCGCGACCACCCTGCTCGACATCTCCCGCATTGCCGCGGGCAATGTCCGCATCGAGCCGGTGAGAACGGATTTCTCCGTGGTGCTGCGAAAGGTGGTCAGCCGCGCCTCCCTCGCGGCCCATCAGGCGCAATGCCCGCTCCTGGAGGAGGTGGATCCGGAAATCGTCGGCTTCTGGGACCCGCTCGCACTGGAGCAGATCACCGAGAACCTCCTGACCAACGCTATCAAGTTCGGCGCGGGCAAACCCGTCACCATCGCGCTGCGTTATGATGGGCAGACGGCGCGATTTACCGTTCGCGACCGAGGCATCGGCATTTCCGAGGAGGATCGCGCCCGCATCTTCCAGCGTTTTGAGCGCGCAGTGACGCGGCGCGAGCATGGCGGCTTCGGCATCGGCCTGTGGCTGACGAACCAGCTCGTCACCGCTATGTCGGGCACCATTGCCGTCGAGAGCGCGCCGGGCGAAGGCACCATCTTCGCTGTCGCGCTGCCGGTTGGCGACGCAGAGCAGATGAAGGCGAAGAGTGCATGACCGGAGTGGAGGAGATCGAGCGGCTGCCGACCGGTGTCCCCGGCCTGGACCTCATCCTGCGCGGCGGCTTCCCGCGGGGGGGCATCCACATCCTTCAGGGGCCACCCGGGACCGGCAAGACCACGCTGGCCAACCAGATCTGCTACCGCCATGCCCGCGCGGGGCAGCGGGCGCTTTACGTCACGCTCCTGGCCGAGAGCCATTCGAGGATGCTGGTGCATCTCGGCACCATGCGCTTCTTCGACCCGGCCCGCCTCCCAGAGCAGATTTCCTATGTCAGTGGCATCGGTGCCCTGGCGGCGGATGGTTTGCCCGGCCTCATCACGCTGCTCCGGCGCGAGATCGCGGCGCATCAGGCAGCCATCATGATCCTCGATGGGCTGGTCGCCGCGGAGGACAGCGCCCGCTCCGATACCGAATTCAAGACCTTTATCCAGGAGTTGCAGGCACAGGCGGGGCTGCATGGCTGCACGGTCTTCCTGCTCACCACCGCCAGGGGCGAGGCCGTTCCGCCCGAGCACACCATGGTGGACGGCATCATCGAACTGACCGACGTCCGCTATGAATCCCGCACGGAGCGGGGGCTCTTCGTCAAGAAGCTCCGCGGGAGTGACTACCTCGCTGGTCGCCATGCCTTCCACATCAGTGAGGAAGGGCTGGTTGTCTTCCCGCGCATCGAGGCCGCCTTCCGCATCACCACCCGCCCTGACCAAGTCCAGAATGGCAGGCTGTCGAGCGGTGTTGAGGGCCTGGACGCCATGCTCGGCGGCGGCTTGATGGAGGCCAGCGTCTCAGGCGTGATCGGCGGGACCGGAATCGGCAAGACGACACTCGGGCTGCATTTCATCAGCCAATCGAGCGCTGCCGAGCCCGGCCTGTTTCTCGGTTTCTACGAGACGCCCCTCCGGCTGATGCAGCAGGCGGCCCGTCTCGGGCTCGACCTGCAAGGCGTCGTCGATCGCGGCCATGCCGAGATCCGCTGGCAGCCACAAGGCGAGAACCACCAGGACGAGCTGGCCCACCAGCTTCTGGAGGCGGTTTCCAGCCGTGGCGTCAAGCGGCTCTTCATCGATGGCCTGGGTGGCTTCATGGAGAGCTCGGTCGAGCCCAGCCGCATGAGCCGCTTTCTTTCCGTACTGACCAATGAGTTGCGGGTGCGTGGCATAACCACGCTTTACACACTGGAAACCCGGGATGTGATCGGCTCCGGCCTCGAGATGCCAGTTGGCGGGATCTCTTCCCTGGCCGAGGGAATCATCGCGCTGCGCTTCGTCGAGCGGCACTCCTCGGCGCGCCGCCTCCTTTCCATTGTGAAGATGCGCGGGACCAATTTCGATCCAGCTCTGCGCGAGTTCGTCATTGTGGAGGGCAAGGGAATTTCCTTCACGAGGAGCTTCGAGGGGGCGGAGGAGTTGCTGGCCGGCTTCGCACGGGAGCAGACCGCGCGGCCGCCTTCCCCGGCGGCGGAGGGGCGATGACCGATGGCGACCATCCTGGTCGTGGATGATGAGCCCCTGATCGCCATGGCGCTGGAAGCAGCGCTGGAAGATGCGGGACACCGCGTGACGACCGCGGCGAACGGGCGCCAGGCGCTGGAGAAGATGGCCGGAACCGCGCCGCCTGATCTCGTGCTGCTCGACATGATGATGCCGGTGATGAACGGGCCGGCCATGCTTGCTGCCATGACCGCCGATCCAAGGCTTCGCGCGACGCCGGTCATCGTGGTCAGCTCCCTGACCGAGGCGAAGATCCGCACTTTGACGACGGGCTTCGTCGCCACCCTGCAGAAGCCCTACACGGTTCACGAAGTGCTGGGCTTGGTCGAGCAGGTTCTCGGGAAAGTGGCTGAGGCGGACAACCTGGGTTGACCGCGCCCGCGCGCGGCGTCTGCATCGGGCGCCGCGTGCGCGCTCACGCAAGCCCTGGGCGGAAGGCGTCGGCGATCCGCCGCATCCTGCCCGCGCCATCAAGCAGCACCACGTCGAAGCGGATGCCGGCGGCGCCATGGCCGGGATTCGCCGCCATCCAGGCCTCGGCGGCGGCAAGCAGCCGCATCTGCTGGCGGGGGCCGAGCGCGAAGGCGGCCTCCGCCAGCCGCGGCCGCGCCTTGACCTCGATGAAGGCCAGCAGCCCCTCACGCTCGGCGATCAGGTCGATTTCCCCGGCGCCGCTGCGCCAACGGCGCGCCAGCATCCGCCATCCCTCCGCCTCCAACCGGGCGGCGACACGGTCCTCCGCGGCACGCCCCCGCGCCTCGGCGGCACGACGGACGGGCGAAGCGGCGGGAGCATCGGTGGCTGGCATGGCGCCACTCTTCACGCGGGCGCGACACCACGCAAGCCGGGCTGTGGGGCGGCGGGATTTCCTCTAAACCGGCGGCATGCGACGACGACCCGGGCGGCTCCGCCGTTTCCTGCTGCGGGGCCTGCTGACGGCCGCGCTTCTCCTGGCTCTGGCGGTAGCCGCCGTGGCGGGCCTGCTCTGGGCCAGCCTTCCGCCGCATTCCGGGCGCTTCGCCCTGCCCGGCCTCTCCGCCCCCGTGAACATCGCGGAGGACAGTTTCGGAATTCCGCGCATCACCGCCGCCACGGAGCGGGACGCGATGGTGGCAATGGGGTGGCTGCATGCGCGGGACCGGCTCTTCCAGATGGAGCTGATGCGCCGCAATGCCGCTGGGCGGCTGGCGGAGCTGGCCGGGCCCGCTGCCCTGCGGCTGGACCGCTTTCACCGCACCCTTGGCCTGGCACAGCGCGCCGAGGCCGATTTCGCCGCGTTGCCCATCGAAACCCGCGACATGCTGCAGGCTTATGCGGATGGGGTGAATGCCTGGATTGAGGCCAGGGGCCGGCTCGCTGCTCCAGAATTCCTGGGGCTCGGCCTTCCGGAGCCCTGGCGCCCCTCGGATTCGCTGCTATGGGCCAAGACGATGGGGTTATGGCTTTCCGGCAACTGGCGCACGGAGATCGACCGCGCACGGCTCGCGGCGCTCCTGCCCCGCGAGCGTCTGGCCGAGCTCTGGCCGGGCGACGACAGCCCCGGCCGCCCTGACCAGCGGGCCGACCTGGCGCCCGAGCGCCTTGCGCGCCTCGCTGCCGCCATCCCGCACTTCCCCGAGGATGCGCCGCTGCCTTCCACCGCCTCCAACATCTGGGCGGTGAACGGCGCGCATTCGGTGACGGGCGCGCCGCTGCTGGCCTCCGACCCGCATCTCGGCTTCAACGCGCCGATCCTCTGGTACCTCGTGCGCATCGAGCTGCCGGATGGCCGTTTCCGCGCCGGCGCCACCTCGCCCGGCGTGCCTTTCGTGGTGATCGGCCGCAATGAGCGGCTGGCCTGGGGCTTCACCACCACCTCCTCCGACACGCAGGACGTCTTCGTCGAGCGGCTCGCCGGGCCGGACCGCTATGAGACGCCGGACGGCCCGCAGCCCTTCACCCTGCGGGAGGAGACGATCCAGGTGCGCGGGCAGGCGCCGGAGGTGCTGCGGGTGCGCGAGACGCGCCACGGCCCGGTGGTGAGCGACCTGGAGGGCAGCCCTGAAGACGGCACCGTGCTGGCTGTGCGCATGGCCAACCTGGAGCCGGAGGACAGCGCCGCCGCCGGGCTGCTGGCGCTGAACCGCGCCGCCTCGCTCGGCGCGGCACGCACGGCGGCGGCAATGATCACCTCGCCGCCGCAGAACCTGATGGTGGACGAAGCGGCGGGCGGCATCGCCATGTACCTGACCGGCCGGACGCCGATCCGTCGCGCCGGGGATGGCAGCCAGCCCGCGCCAGGCTGGGACGGCAGCCATGACTGGCTCGGCTTCGTGCCCTTCGACGAGATGCCGCACCGCGAGAACCCGCCGGACGGCCAGTTGGTCAACGCCAACAACCGCGTGCAGCCGGAGGGCGAGGAACCCTATCTCGGCCGCGACTGGTTCGGCGACTGGCGCTTCCGCCGCATCCAGGACTTGCTGGCGCAGCGCGAGCGGCAGGCGCCGCAGGACTTCGCCGTGATGCAGCGGGATGCGGTCAGCCCCTTCGCGCAGGAAACGCTGCCGGTGCTGCGCGCCCTCTCCCGCCCGTCAGGCATGGCCGGGGCGGCGCGGGACCTGCTGCTCTCCTGGGATGGCAGCATGGCCATCGACCGGCCGCAGCCGCTGATCTTCAATGCCTGGTGGCGGAAGGCGGCACAGCTGGCGCTGGCCAATGGCGGCGTACCGGCAGGCGGTTGGCCGACCACGGCGGAGTTCCTGCGCTTCGTGCTGCGGCCGGACGGCGCGGGCGCCCATTGGTGCCGCCCGCGCGCCGAGGCCGGTCCGCCGGACTCCACGCCGCCCTTCGCGCCCGGGGGCGCCTGCGCCGCCCTGGCCACCCGCGCGCTGGAGGCAGCCGTGGCGGAGCTTGCTGGCCGCTATGGGCCGGACCCAGCCGACTGGCGCTGGGGCGTGGCGCATGAGGCCCGCTTCATGCACCCGCTGCTGCGCTTCCTGCCGGTTCTGGGGGAGTGGAGCACCATCGCCGTCTCCACGCCCGGCGACGGGGAGACGGTCAATCGTGGCGGCCTTGGCGCCGGCTTTTCCCATGTCCATGGCCCGGGCCTGCGCGCTGTCTTCGACCTCTCCAACCCCGACGGCATCTGGGCGGTGATCGGCACCGGCCAGTCCGGCCATCCGCTCTCCCGCCACTGGGCCGACCAGACGCCGCTCTGGGCGGCAGCGCGGGCGGAGGACGGGCGGCTTCTGCTGCATCTCGGCCGTGTCGCGGAGGCGCCGGAGGGCCAGCTCACCCTGGCGCCGCGCCAATGACCGGGCGATGTGACGGATCGGTGGTTGCATCCGCCCCTGCGGGCAGGGAAAGTAGGGAAAACATGCTGCACCGCTCGGCCCGACGTCCGCACTTCTTCTACACGACCGCCCCGCTGCCCTGCCCTTATCTGGCCGGCCGGATGGAGCGGAAGATCGTGACCGAATTGACCGGCCCGGAGGCCGAGGCGCTGCACGACCGCCTCTCCCGCGCCGGTTTCCGCCGCAGCCACAACATCGCCTATTCGCCGGTTTGTCCGGGCTGCCAGGCCTGCATCCCCATCCGCATCGACGCCGCCCGTTTCACGCCGGACCGCACCCAGCGCCGCATCCTGCGCACCAATGAGGCCGTGACCGGCGAGGCAACCCCCGCCCGCGCCACCGCCGAGCAGTTCGCCCTCTTCCAGCGCTACCAGCGCGCCCGCCACCAGGATGGCGACATGGCCGCGATGGGTTTCTACGACTATCGCGCCATGGTGGAGGACACGCCCATCACCACCGGGCTGGTCGAGTTCCGCGATAGCGCGACCCGGCAGCTCCTCGGCGCCTGCCTGACGGACTGGCTGAGCGATGGGCTTTCCGCCGTCTACTCCTTCTACGAGCCGACGCTGGAGAAGCGTTCCCTTGGCACCTATGCCGTGCTCTGGCTGGTGCGGCGGGCCGTGGAGATGGGGCTGCCCTATGTCTATCTCGGCTATTGGGTGCCGCAGAGCCGCAAGATGGCCTACAAGGCACGCTTCCGGCCCAGCGAGATCCTGACCGGCGGCGCCTGGCGCTCGCTGGAGGAGCAGGCGTCGGCCGAGCCGGCGATGGTCACGGGCGGCTGAGCCCTCCATAGGGCCAGCGGCCCAGCCATAGCGTCTCCACGATGCTCTCCGCGCCTGCGGCCAACATGGCGAGCCGGTCGAAGCCGAGCGCGATTCCGGCGGTGGGCGGCATGCCCTGCGCCAGCGCGTCCAGGAAGTCCTGGTCCACCGGCCAGCCCTCGCCGTAGAGGCGATGCCGCTCCGCCACGTCGCGGGCGAAGCGCTCGGCCTGCTCGGCCGCGTCGGTCAGCTCGTCAAAGGCATTGGCCAGCTCCAGCCCGGCGGCAAAGAGCTCGAAGCGCAGCGCGGCGCGCGGATCGGCGGGGTCGCGCCGGGCCAGGGCGGCCTGCGGCGCGGGCCAGTGGGTCAGGAAGGTAGCGCGCTCGCGCCCGAGATGCGGCTCGATGTGCTCCAGCAGCAGACGGAAGAACAGATCCTCCCAACCCTCGCCCGGGCGCGGGCTGAACCCCGCCGCATGGGCGGCGGATTGCAGGGCGGCGGCATCCCCTTCGCCCCCGGGGTCCAGCGTCGCCAGGATGTCCAGGCCGTTGCAGTGCCGCCGGAAGGCTTCGGCCATGCTCAGCCGCTCGAAGGGCAGCGTCAGGTCGGTTTCCACGCCGCCATGCGCCACGCGCGGCGGCAGGACGGCGCGGAGGTAGGCCTCCGTCTCGTCCATCAGCGCATCGAGCCCAGCGCCGGGGCGGTACCATTCCAGCATGGTGAACTCGGGGGAATGGCGATCGCTGACCTCACCATTGCGCCAGACCCGCGCGATCTCGAAGACCGGCCCGGCGCCAGCCACCAGCAGCCGCTTGATCGCCAGCTCCGGCGAGGTGCGCAACCAGAGCGGGAAGCTCCCCTCCCCCAGCATCGGGCGGAACTCGCTTCGAAAGGCGGCGAGATGAACCTCCATCCCCGGCGCCGGCACCAGGGCGGGCGTCTCCACCTCGCAATAGCCGCGCGCGGTGAAGAAGGCGCGGGTCTCGGCCAGCAGGCGGGCGCGGCGGCGCAGTGCCGGCAGGCGGGTGGCGAGGCTGTCGGGGTGCCAGGACGGGAGATCGGATGGCTGATCAACGGGATCGGGCATTGCGGGCGCGGGGCCTCCAGGCGTAAGCCGCCTGACCATGCCCGACGGTTCCCCCCATTTGAAGCCGCGCACGCTGCGGGACGCGAAGGCCCTGGCCGAGGCCGGGCTGATCCCGCCCGAGGCCCGCGCCGGGCTGGAACGGCTCTCCGAGACCTATGCCATCGCCGTCTCCCCCGCGGTGCAGGCGCTGATCGACCGCGCCGACCCGGCGGACCCCATCGCCCGGCAATATATCCCCGACATGGCCGAGCTGGTCGCCCTGCCGCAGGAGCGCAGCGACCCGACCAGCGACGTCCCCTTCACGCCCGTCAAGGGCGTGGTGCACCGCTACCCCGACCGCGCCCTGCTGAAGCCGCTTCTGGCCTGCCCGGTCTATTGCCGCTTCTGCTTCCGGCGCGAGGTGGTGGGGCCGGATGGCGGGCTGCTCTCCGAGGCGGAGCTGGACGCGGCGCTCGACTGGTTCGCGCGCACGCCCCAGGTGCGGGAGGCCATCCTGACTGGCGGCGACCCGCTGATGCTCTCGCCGCGCCGGCTGGGCCATATCGTGCAGCGGCTTTCGGACATGCCGCATATCGGCATCATCCGCCTGCACTCACGCGTGCCGGTGGCGGCGCCGGAGCGGATCACGCCCGCCCTGACCGAGGCGCTGGAGACGGAGAAGGCGCTGTTCCTCTGTATCCATGCCAACCACTCCCGGGAATTCGCCGCCCCTGCCCGCACGGCGCTGCGGCTGCTGGCCCGGGCCGGCGTGGCGCTGCTGGGGCAGAGCGTGCTGCTGCGCGGCGTGAACGACAGCCCGGAGGCGCTGGAAGGCCTGTTCCGTGCCATGCTGGCGGCGCGGGTGAAGCCCTACTACCTGCACCAGCTCGACCGCGCCCCCGGCACCGCCCGCTTCGAGGTGCCGATCGAGGAAGGCCGGCGCATCCTGCGGGCACTGCGCGGGCGGCTGACCGGCCTCGCCTGGCCGACCTATGTGCTCGACCTGCCCGGCGGGGCCGGAAAGGCGCCCCTCGGCCCTGACTTCGCCACCGCCGAGGGCGCGGACTGGATGGTGGAGGGTCCGCTCGACCGTCGTGCCTATCGCCATCCATCCGCGGAAGGCTGAACCGATGCCCGCGCCCGAATTCGACGAGGCCTTCCGACGGCAGTTGCAGGCACTCTTCGCCTGGCGGCGCGACGTGCGGCATTTCCGCCCCGATCCGGTGCCGGAGGCGCTGCTCGGCCGTCTGCTGGAGACGGCGGCCCTCGCCCCCTCGGTCGGCCTCAGCCAGCCCTGGCGGTTCGTCACCGTGGACGACCCGGCGCGCCGTTCGGCCGTGCGGGAAAGCTTCCTGGCCTGCAACGCGGCGGCCCTGACTGGCCAGGAGAGCGAGCGTGCCGCGCTCTATGCCCGGCTGAAGCTGGAGGGCCTGGACCAGGCGCCCTGTCAGTTCGCCGTCTGCGTGGAGCCGGACCCGGAGCAGGGCCATGGGCTCGGCCGCGCCACCATGCCGGAGACCGTGGCCTATTCCGCCGTGATGGCGCTGCACACACTCTGGCTGGCCGCCCGCGCCGAGGGGCTGGGCCTGGGCTGGGTCTCGATCCTGCAGCCGGAGACGGTGCTGGCGGCGCTGGAAGTGCCGGCCTCCTGGCGGCTGATCGGCTATTTCTGCCTGGGCTGGCCGCAGCAGGTGGAGGCGCGACCCGAGCTGGAACGGGAGGGCTGGGAGCACCGCCGCTCCGCCGCCGCGCTGCGCCTGCGGCGCTGAGGGGCCGCGCGCGATTTCCGGCTGCACCCCGGGGCAGGAAAGGCTCTACCCTGGCCCCATGGCGCTCACCCTCTCGATCCTCGACCAGTCCACCATCGCCTCCGGCCGCAGTGCCGACGCGGCGATCCGCGAGACCCTGGCGGTGGCGCAACTCGCCGACCGCCTGGGCTATGCCCGCTACTGGCTGGCCGAGCACCACAACAGCCAGAGCCATGCCGGCGCAGCGCCCGAAATCCTGCTGGCCGCCATCGCCGCCACCACGCAGCGCATCCGCCTCGGCTCGGCGGGGGTGATGCTGCCGCACTATTCGTCGCTGAAAGTGGCCGAGCAGTTCCGCGTGCTGGAGGCATTGGCGCCGGGCCGTGTCGATCTTGGCGTCGGCCGTGCGCCGGGCAGCGACGGGCGCACCGCCTACGCGCTGAACCCGCTCGCCGCGCAGCAGGGCGCCGACCGCTTCCCCGCCCAGGTGCAGGAGCTGCTGGGCTGGCTCGGCGAGGGCCTGCCGGAGAACCACCCCTTCCGCATGATCCGCGCCCAGCCCGAGGGGCCGACCCGGCCCGAGGTCTGGATGCTCGGCAGTTCCGAATATGGCGCCCAGCTCGCTGCCTATCTGGGCCTGCCCTATTGCTTCGCGCATTTCATCACCGACGGCGCCGGCGCGGCGGAGGCGCTCTCGCTCTATCGCCAGACCTTCCGCCCGGAGGCCGGCCGGCTCGCCGCGCCGCATGCCGCGCTCGGCGTCTTCGCCCTTTGCGCCGAGACGGAGGCGGAGGCGCGGCGCCTCTTCCTCTCGCGCGCCGTCTGGCGCCTCTCGCGCGACCGCGGCATCTATCCGCCCCTGCCGAGCGTGGAGGAGGCCGAGGCCTTTTCCGCGACCCCGGCCGAGGCGGCGAAGATCGAGCGGATGCGGGAGCGCGCCATCATCGGCACGCCGGAGCAGGTGCGCGCGCGGCTGGAGTCGCTGGCCGCCGAGATGGGCGCGCAGGAGATGGCCGTGCTGACCCCGGTGCATGACCCCGTCGCCCGCCGTGCATCCGTGCGGCTGCTGGCCCGCGCCTTCGACCTGCCGGGCAGCGCGGAGGTAGCCGTTCCTTGACAGCCGAGGCACCCCGCGCTCTACCCCCTTCCACGGTCGCGGCGGCTGGCGCGACGTTCCGAACCAGGACCTCGCGCGAATCCACCGATGAGCAAGAAAACGGGCGGCTGGCTCGAAAGCATCAAGACCGTGGTCTATGCCGGGCTCATCGCCGTCGGCATCCGCACGGTCGCCTTCGAGCCCTTCAACATTCCCTCGGGCAGCATGATCCCCACCCTGCTGGTGGGCGACTACCTGTTCGTCTCGAAATACGCCTACGGCTATTCGAAGCACTCGATCCCGTTCAGCCCCGACCTGTTCAGCGGCCGCATCTTCGGCAGCCTGCCGGAGCGCGGGGACGTCGCGGTGTTCAAGTTCCCCCGCGACAACACGACGGACTACATCAAGCGCATCATCGGCTTGCCAGGCGATCATATCCAGATGCGCAATGGCCGGCTCTACGTGAACAACCAGGAAGTGCCGCGCGAGTCCCTCGGCCTCTACACCGTGGAGGGCGACGGCCCGCGCATGACCGTGCGGCTGTTCCGCGAGAGGCTGCCGGCCTCGCCCGGGGCCCAGCCAGTGCAGCACCGCATCCTGGAGGCCTCGGACGAAGGCCCCTACGACAACACGCCGGAATTCGTCGTGCCGCCCGGCAACGTCTTCGCCATGGGCGACAACCGGGACAACAGCCTCGACAGCCGCGACATGGACCGTGGCGTCGGCTTCGTGCCGGTGGAGAACCTGGTCGGCCGGGCGGAGATGATCTTCTTCAGCGTGGACGGCAGCGCCGCCTGGTGGGAGGTGTGGGACTGGCCCTTCGCCATCCGCTGGAGCCGGCTGTTCCAGGTCGTCCGGTGACGGAGCGCGGTGCATGAGTGGGAACGGTCCCGCCACGCCGGCCGGGGCCGGCTTCCTGTCGCGCCTCGGGCACACCTTCGCCGATCCGGCGCTGCTGGCGCAGGCGCTCACCCATCGCTCCGCCGCCGACCCGCGGCGGGGCATGCTCGATTCCAACGAGCGGCTGGAGTTCCTCGGCGACCGCGTGCTGGCGCTGGTGATGGCCGAATGGCTGGCCGAACGCTTTCCGCAGGAGCGCGAGGGCGCGCTGGGCAAGCGCCTTTCCGTGCTGGTCGCGGCCGAGACGCTGGCCAAGGTGGGCGAGGCCATCGGCCTGCCTGCCGCGCTGCGCGTGCCGCCCGCCGAGGGCCGCACCGGGCTGCGCGGGCGCGTCACCGTCATCGCCGACGCCACCGAGGCGCTGATCGGCGCCCTCTATCTCGACGGCGGGCTGGAGGTGGCGCGCAACTTCATCCGGCGCGAATGGGGCGGCTTCTTGGAAGCCGACCTGACGCCGCCCATGTCAGCCAAGAGCCGCCTGCAGGAACACACGCTCGGCCGGGCGGAGGGGCTGCCGGAATACCGGCTGGTCTCCACCACCGGGCCCTCGCACAAGCCGGTCTTCGTCGTCGCCGTCCATGCGGCGGGACGGGAGGCGGAGGGACGGGGCGAGTCCAAGCGCGCGGCCGAGCAGGCGGCCGCTGAAGCCTGGCTGGCCGAGTTGCAGCAGGCGGGGCGCGAGAACACATGACCGAAGACACTTCTTCCACCCCTCCCCTGGGCAAGGATGACGGCCAGACCCGCTGCGGCATCATCGCCGTGGTGGGGGCGCCGAATGCCGGCAAGTCCACTCTGGTGAACCGGCTCGCCGGAACCAAGGTCAGCATCGTCTCGCCCAAGCCGCAGACCACGCGCTTCCGCATCCGCGCGGTGGTGATGCAGGGTCAGTCGCAGCTCGTGCTGACCGACACGCCCGGCATCTTCGCCCCTCGCCGCCGGCTGGACCGCGCCATGGTCGCCGCCGCCTGGGAAGGCGCGCAGGATGCCGACCTCGCGCTGCTGATCGTGGATGCGCGCGCCGGCATGACCGAGGCGGTTCAGTCCATCATCTCCGTGCTGAAGCGCAGCAAGGTGCCGATTTGGCTGGTGCTGAACAAGTCCGACCTGATCGACACCAAGCGCCTGCTGCCGCTGACCGCCAGCCTGAACGAGCAGCTCTCCTTCGAGGAGACGCTGATGGTCAGCGCCGAGACCGGCGACGGGCTGGACCGGCTGCTGGAGAAGCTCGGCGCCCGCGTGCCCTACGGCCCCTGGCTCTTCCCGGACGACGAGCTTTCCGACCTGCCCGACCGCATGCTGGCCGCCGAGATCGTGCGCGAGCAGATCCTGCGCCAGACGCATGAGGAAGTGCCGCACCACACCACGGTGGAGACCGAGGCCTGGCAGGAGCGGCAGGACGGCTCGGTAAGGATCGACTGCACCATCTATGTCGGCCGCGCCTCGCAGAAGGCCATCATCATCGGCGATGGCGGGGCGCGGGTGAAGGAGATCGGCCGCCGTGCCCGCTCCGAGCTGGAGAAGCTGCTGGAACGGCGCGTCCATCTCTTCCTCAACGTCAAGGAGCGGCAGGGCTGGGACGAGGAGCGCGCCCGGCTGCGCGCCATCGGGCTGGACGACGCCGGCTGAACTGGCAGGCCGTGGATTCCACGCCACGGCCGCCTACATTGAGGCCTGACCAGCACTTGAAGGGCCTGCGCCGATGACGGCTTGCGAGATTTCCCTGGCACTGGGCGCCCGCCTCCCGGCGGCGCGCTGAGAAGAACCGGCCATGGAATGGCAGGCGCCCGCCATCGTGCTGGAGACGCGGCCGCATGGCGAGGGTGGCGCGGTGGTCTCGGTGCTCACCGAGGAACATGGCCGCCACGCCGGGCTGGCCAAGGGCGGCGGCTCGCGCGCCCAGGCCGGGCTCTGGCAGCCGGGCAACCTGATCGAGGTGCGCTGGATCGGCCGCCTGCCCGAGCAGCTCGGCGCCTTCTCCGGCGAAATGGTGCATCCCTCAGCCGCGCTGGCCATGGACGACCCGCTCAGCCTCGCCCTGCTGAACTCCGCCTGCGCGCTGGCCACGGGCGCCCTGCCGGAGCGGGAGGTGCAGCCGCGCGTCTTCTCCGGACTGCTGGCGCTGATGGCGAATCTCGGCCGTGGCGCCACCGCGCTGATGGCGGACTACATCCGCTGGGAGGCGCTGCTGCTCGAAGTGCTGGGCTATGGGCTCGACCTTTCCGCCTGCGCCGTCACCGGCAGCCGCGAGCACCTGACGCATGTTTCCCCACGCACCGGCCGGGTGGTGAGCGCCGAGGCGGCCGAGCCGTATCGCGACCGGCTGCTGCCACTGCCCTCCTTCCTGCTCGGCGGTCAGGCGGAGACGGACCCCGCGCAATGGCTCGCCGGGCTGCGGCTGACCGGCCATTTCCTGGCCCGCGACGCCTTCGGCGCCCGTCACCAGCCCTTGCCGCCGGCGCGGGAGCGGCTGGAGGCGCGCATCGCCGCCCTGCTTCCGCCGCCCGCCGAGGCCCTTGCCGATGCCTGAACCGGTGCTGCCGGATCTGCTGGCCCCGGGCCTGCGGCTGGTGTTCTGCGGTTCGGCCCCAGGCACGGTCTCGGCCGCGCGGCAGGCCTATTACGCGCATCCCGGGAACCGCTTCTGGTCCATCCTGCACCAGGCCGGCTTCACGCCGCGCCGGCTGGCGCCTGCCGAATATCCGGCGCTGCTCGGACTGGGCATCGGGTTGACCGACATGGCGAAGCACGCCTCCGGCAATGATGACGAACTGCCCCCCGGCGCCTATGACCCGGAGGGCTTCGCCTTCCGCATCCGTGCGGTACGCCCCGCGGCGCTGGCCTTCACCGCCAAGGCGCCGGCTGCTGCCTTCCTGGGACGGCGCACCGGTGCGCTGACTTACGGCAGGAATGAGGGACCGGTGGACTTCCCACCGGTCTGGGTGCTGCCCTCGACCTCAGGCCAGGCCAGCCGCTTCTGGGATGCGCGGCCCTGGCTGGCGCTCGGCGCGTGGTTCAATGAAGCGACCGCCACCTGAGCGGTAGGGCAGCCGCGCCGCTCAGGGATGGATGTAGACGTAACCCTGCCCTTCAAGCCGCGCGATCTCGGCCACGCCGCTGGGCACGATGTCCTCCTCGCTGACGCCATAGAGCCGGTGCCAGTCGATATGCGCCGAATTCAACGTGTTGGCGCAGATGAGGAAGCGCACGCCATCGGCGCGGAGTGCATCCATCTTGGCCGCCATCGCCTTGTCATGCCTGGCCAGCTCAAACATTTCCACGCCGGAGGAGTGATCCACCACGCTGATCTTCACGTGGTCCTTGCCGACGGCGTTGATGTGGTTGCGGATATTGCCCAGCAGGCCCTGGAAATAGGCCGCGTTCGCCTCGCCGGCGACGTCCTCGTCGGAGATCAGCCCGCGCACCATCAGGTAGAGCCGCTTGAGGAGCGGGACAGCGTTGTGGCTACCATCGTTGTGGTAGACGACCTTCTGGTCCGCGTAAGGCTCCGCCGAAGGAGGCGCCGCCCGTGAGGGCCCGCACCACGCCAGCGAGGCGACGACCACCGCGGCTGTCACGACAGCCTTCATGCCTCTCTCCTTATCGCATCAATCCATAGTCTCATCACGACCCGGTCTCCGGTTTTTCGCGGACCGCTGGGTCGCCGCGTGCCGAGGGTGTGGAGCGCCTGCGCCGCAAGGTACAGGCCGGCTCCGAGAGGAATCTTGTCAATTTTTAGCCAGCGGAGGTGCGGCCCGGCGCTTGCTGCAAGCAGAGAGGGCTGGAATAACCCTGGTTCGCGATTCCCGCGGAGTGCGCGACGATGCAGCAGACCCATCTCGACTTCGCCGCTGCGGCGCGGCGCTGGTTCGGCGCCGGACGAACGCTCGGGGAAGCGGAGCACCGCGTCCTGAAAGGCACATTGGAGCGGCGGCCGCTCTCGCGCGACACCAACGAGGTTTTCTCTGCGCGGCTGAGCTTCGGCGAGCGGCTAGCGGACAAGGTGGCGGCCTTCGGCGGCTCCTGGACCTTCATCCTGCTCAGCCTCCTGCTGCTGGTGCTCTGGGTGGGCGTGAACGCGGAGCTGCTGCGGCAGCCCTTCGACCCCTATCCCTTTGTCTTCCTGAACCTGATCCTCTCGATGATTGCCGCCCTGCAGGCGCCCATCATCATGATGAGCCAGAACCGGCAGGCGGCGAAGGACCGGCTGGACGCCGCGCATGACTACGAGGTCAACCTGAAGGCCGAGATCGAGATCATGGCGCTGCACGAGAAGCTCGACCGCATGCGGGCCGAGCAGATCACCGCCCTTCTGGAACAGCAGCAGCGCCAGATCGAGATGCTCACCCGGCTGCTGCAGGAGGCTGAGGCGCGGCGCTGAAGCCCGGCCTGCCCCTCATTGCGGGATGAGGGCGGCCACCGCACGCTCCGCCGCATCGTCGCTTACGGCCAGGCCCGCGCGGACGCCGGCGCGGTCGTCGGCGCTGCGGTTCTGGCTCATCTTGCGCTTGCCTTCCAGGCGCGCGATCGGCAGCCGCACGCCGACAATGCCCCGCAACTGCGCACGGATGAAGGCCTCTGGCGCATCGCTGACCGCCCAGGGCGCGGCCCGCGCGCTCTCCTGCCGCTCGGTGAGCCGCGTCACGACGTCAAGCAGCCGGTCCGCATCCTCAAAGAACTCCACCGTCCCATAGGCGTGGACGGCCACGTAGTTCCAGGTCGGCACCACCTTCCCCGTTTCGCGCTTCATGGCGTACCAGGAGGGCGTCACATAGGCATTCGGCCCGGTGAAGAGCGCCATGGCCTCGCCGAGCGGCGCCACCTTCCACTGCGGGTTCGCCTTGGCGACATGGCCGTACAGCACGCCCTGCGCACCCTCCGCCGGGTCGAGAAAGAGTGGCAGCGGCGTCGCCATCAGCCCTTCCGCGGTGGCGGTGACGAGGTTCGCCAGCGGCGCCGCGCCGATCATGGCCTGCAGGGCACCGGGGTCCTCCTCGCGGAAGGCGGGCGGGGTGTACATGGCACATCTCCTTGCTGCCATGCAGGGAAACATGCCGCGCACCCCGGCGGGAAGGGCGCAGATGCAAAAGGGGCGAGGGTTTCTCCCCGCCCCCCTTCGGAGCTGTGCCCGATGCAGGCGCGGCGGCGCCTTACACCACGCCGACGGCGCTCAGCGCGGTGTAGAAGCCGAGCACCACGATGGCGACGCTGCTCACCACCAGCAGCCCATTGAAGGCCGGGCCACCATGCAGGCGCGGGTCCGTCTCGGTGCGGCGCAGGTGCCAGACCGCGACCACGGCCGCCAGCAGGAAGACGCCCGTCGCCGCGCCGCCGATCTGGATCATCAGCACCGGCGAGCGGATGAAGAGATAGGCCAGGCCCCAGACAATCGGCAGTCCGATGGTGAAGATGCGGATCCAGCGCAGGCGGTCGGCCGTGTTGCGCCACTCCAGCACGCCCATCACGGCCAGCAGGTTGGTGTACATCCGCGCCCAGCTCGGCACCGCCGCCCAGAGCGTGGAGCCCAGCACGGCGATGGCGCCCACCAGGAACAGCGTGCCCGCCCATTCGCCCAGCGTGTCAGTGTACATGCGGGAGAGCGCTGTGAGCATCTCGTTGCCCTGCGGCACCAGCCCCTGCGGCGCCAGCACCGAGGCACCCATGATGAAGAAGGCAAGTGTGCCGAAGGTGTAAATGCACCAGGAGAGGAAGGCGTCCTTGTACATCACGCCGATCCAGCCCTTGGCGCGGCGCTGCCAGGCCTCGCTGCCATCATTTGGGCCGACATGGCGGGCATAGCCCTTCTCGACGCACCAGTAGGTGTAGAAGGTCAGCTCGTCGGCGCCGACGCCGGTGATGCCGAACATGGCGATGGCCGCGCCGATCGCGCCCGCCGGAATGCTCAGGGCGAGGCCGCTGGCGATATCCGACATCGTGTAGGCATAGGGGGTGAAGGGCAGACCGGCGGCGATGGCGATGGTGACGAAGGAGAAGATCACCACCAGCGCGGTCGCTCCGCGCTCGATCAGGCTGTAGTTGTTGGAATAGAGCAGCGCGATGCTGCCGCCGGCGACGATGGCGGTCCAGATGCCGAGGGAGACGGCCCCGAGCGGCGGCCCACCCAGCGGCAGCAGGATGGAAAGCGCCATGGCCGTGCCGCCGACCACGCCGCCCATCTGCAGCACCTTCGAAAGCGCCATCAGCGCCCAGAGGACATTGATCCAGCCAAGCCGCCCGACATGCGGCCCCACCTTGTTGTAGCCGGTGAGCGCGGGCTGGCCGGTGGAGATGGTCCAGCGCGCCAGCTCGACCTGTACGGCGACCTTCACGAAGGTGCTGAAGATGACCATCCAGAGCAGGGCGAAGCCCGCGGTGGCGCCGAGGGTGGTGGTGGCGATCAGCTCGCCGGAGCCGACGATGGAGGCGCTGAGAATCAGCCCTGGCCCGAGATGGCGCAACGAATGCCTCCATCCCGTGGGCGGCTCCATGACGGCATCGGGCGTCAGGTGATAGGGGTCGTCGATGGACGCCTGATCTGGGCGCGCAATGCCTTCGACGCTTGCACTCATTCCGTTTCTCCCGTGCGCCAGCACAATTCTTGGTCTTGTTGGGCCTGGCGTGCGCCAGTGTGATCACAGCACAATGGCCGCTCCCGCCGGGGCCGTCACCCGATACCGGCCAGTTCTTGCGAAATTGTGAGACTGCTTGCCTGACCTTAAGTTCTTGCTATGTTCTTGCCTATTCGCCTTGGCACTGGCGCGCGCGGCGCCGCTGCGCTAGCCCGGGCCAGCCGATATCGCGCCGAGACTGCCAGGAGTTCCGTCCATGCCCGACGACATCGCCACGCTGCCCGAAGGCGGGGCCGTGAAGCCGACCACCCTGTCGGCGGCCCTGTCGGAGCGCTACCTGGCCTATGCCATGTCCACCATCACGGCGCGCTCGCTGCCGGATGTGCGGGACGGGCTGAAGCCGGTGCATCGCCGACTGCTTTGGGCGATGCATCAGCTCAAGCTGGACCCGGCGGCGGGGTTCAAGAAATGCGCCCGCATCGTCGGCGACGTCATGGGTAAATACCACCCGCATGGCGATGCCGCGATCTACGACGCCATGGTGCGGCTGGCGCAGGAATTCGCGGCACGCTACCCGCTGGTCGAGGGCCAGGGCAATTTCGGCAATATCGACGGCGATAACGCGGCGGCCATGCGCTACACCGAGGCGCGGCTGACCGAGATCGCCCAGGTGATGCTGCAGGGGATCGAGGAGAACGCCGTCGATTTCCGCGCCACCTATGACGGCGAGGAGCGGGAGCCGATCGTCCTGCCCGCCGCCTTCCCCAACCTGCTGGCCAATGGCGCCAACGGCATCGCCGTCGGCATGGCCACCTCCATCCCGCCGCACAATGCGGGCGAGCTCTGCGCCGCCGCGCTGGAGCTGATCCGCAACCCGGCGGCCGAGATCGACGACCTGCTTCGCCATGTGCCCGGCCCCGACTTCCCCACTGGCGGCGTGCTGGTGGAGAGCCCGGAGGCGGTGCGTGAGGCCTATGCCACCGGCCGCGGCGGCTTCCGCATTCGCGCCCGCTGGGAAAGGGAGGCGCTGAAGAACGGCACCTGGCAGGTCGTCGTCACCGAGATCCCCTACCAGATCGCCAAGTCCCGCCTGATCGAGCAGATCGCTGCGCTGATGGAGGAGAAGAAGCTTCCCCTGCTGGCCGATGTGCGGGACGAGAGCACGGATGTCGTCCGCATCGTGCTGGAGCCCAAGAGCCGCACGGTGGAGCCGGCCGTGCTGATGGAGACGCTGTTCCGCGCGACGCCGCTGGAATCCCGCGTTTCGCTCAACATGAACGTGCTGGATGCCGAGCGCACGCCGCAGGTGATGGGGCTGAAGGCGGTGCTGCGCGCCTGGCTCGACCACCGGCACGAGGTGCTGGTGCGGCGTAGCCAGCACCGGCTGGACGCCATCGCCAGGCGGCTGGAGATCCTCGACGGCTACCTGATCGCCTACCTCAACCTCGATGAGGTGATCCGCATCATCCGCGAGGAGGACCACCCCAAGCCGGTGCTGATGCAGGCCTTCGGGCTGACGGATGTGCAGGCCGAGGCGATCCTGAACATGCGCCTCCGCTCCCTCCGCGAGCTGGAGGAGATGGAGATCCGCAAGGAGCACAAGAAGCTCAGCACGGAGCAGAAGTCGCTCCAGGCGCTGCTCGGCAGCGAGAAGGCGCGCTGGAAGAAGCTGGCCGAGCAGATCGAGGAGAGCCGCCAGAAGTTCGGCGAAGAGACGGAGCTCGGCAAGCGGCGCACCACCATCGACGCCGCCCCCGCCGCGGTGGTGATCGACGAGCGCGCCTTCGTCGAGCGCGAGCCGATCACCGTGATCCTCTCCGAGAAGGGCTGGATCCGCGCGCTCAAGGGCCATGTGCCGATGGAGACGGAGCACAAGTTCAAAGAGGGCGACCGGCTGCGCGTGGCGCTGCATGCCGAGACGACCGACCGGCTCTGCCTCTTCGCCACCAACGGCAAGAGCTACACGCTGAAGGCCGACGTCCTGCCCCGCGGCCGCGGCGATGGCCAGCCGGTGCGGCTGATGGTGGACCTCACCAACGAGGACGAGGTGGTGGACCTCTTCGTCTGGCAGGAGGGGCGCAAATATCTTGTCGCGGCGCGCGACGGGCGCGGCTTCGTGGTGAAGAGCGAGGACCTGCTGGCCGAGAAGCGCACGGGCAAGCAGGTGCTGACGGTCGATCCGCCCAACGAGGCCGCCGCCTGCGTGCCGGTCGAGGGCGATACCGTTGCCATCGTCGGCGAGAACCGCAAGCTGCTGGTCTTCCCGCTGGAGCAGGTGCCGGAGATGGTACGCGGGCGCGGCGTGGCGCTGCAGGGCTACCGTGACGGCGGCATGGCCGATGTGAAGGTCTTCGCCGCCAGCGTGGGGCTGACCTGGCGGATCGGCGAGCGGGTGCGCATGGAAACCGACCTCACCACCTGGCGCGGCAACCGCGCCGGGGCGGGCAAGCAGCCGCCGAACGGCTTCCCGCGCTCCAACCGCTTCGGGGACTGAGCCGGGCGGAGGGCGTTCCCCCCGGCATCTCAGGCGCGCAGCCGCGCCTCCCGGTGCCAGATGTAGAGGCCCGAGGCCACCAGGACGGCGATGCCCAGGAAGTCGAGGGCCACCGGCTCCTCCCCCCAGAGCAGGATACCCAGGCCCATGGTCCAGATGATGCCGGAGTATTCGAAGGGGGCGATCAGCGTGGTCTCGCCGCTGCGGTAGGCGGCGGTCATCAGCAGCTGCGCCAGGGCGGAGACCAGCCCGATGAAGGCGAGCAGCGCCCATTGCGCGGGTGTTGGCCAGACCCACTCGGCCATCGCCAGCACCCCGCCCACCAGGCAGCCGCCGAGCGCGAACCACAGCGTGATGGTGGCGCCGGATTCGCCACGGTCCCCCATGCGGCGGATGGTGATCATGGCCATGGCCCAGGCCACCGCCCCGGCCAGCACGCCGGCCACGGCCGCCAGCGGAAGCTGCGCGGCGCCAAGGCCGGGGCGCAGCATCACCAGCACGCCCAGGAAGCCCACCAGCACCGCGCTGGTGCGGCGCCAGCCCACTTTCTCCCCCAGCAGCGGCACCGAGAGCGCGGTGAGGAAGAGCGGCATGGTGAAGCCGAGCGCCGTCACGGTGGCGAGCGGCAGGTGGACATAGCCGTAGAAGCTGCCGAACATGCCGACCAGCCCATAGAAGGTGCGCTGCGCATGCGCCCAGGGCTGCCTTGTGGCCAGCACCCGCCAGCGCTGCCCCGGCACCCCCGAGGCCAGCGCCAGCCCGAGCAGGACGGGAACGGCGAAGAGGTTGCGGAACAGGATGACCTGCATGACCGGGATCGCCCCGCCCAGCGCCTTCACCGCCGCGGCGGCCAGGGCGAAGGTTGCGGCGGCGCCCATCACGGAGAGAATGGCCCGGCGGCGCGCGGCGCCCACGTCGCTTTCAGGCGGCGGGGCATGGACGATGGGAATGGGGCGGCTCATGATCGTGGCGTTTCACTGTCGAGGTTAGGCTGCCCACCGCATGAAGGCCAGACCGCCGAAGGCACCCCCGGTGCCGGCGCATCCGCTCTATATCCCCGAAAGCGACGAGGTGGTTTGGGACGGCCGCTTCCCCGTACAGCGCGTGCGCTTCCGCTATCGCCGCGCCGACGGCACCCCCTCCGGCCTGCTGACCTGGGAGATGTGGCGGCGCGGCGATGGCGCGCTGATCCTGCCCTACGATCCCTGGAGCCGCCGCATCGCACTGATCGAGCAGTTCCGCTTACCGGCCCTGGCCGCCGGGGAGGAGCCGATCATGCGCGAATGCCCGGCCGGGCTGCTGGAGAAGGGCGAGAATGCCGAGGCCACCGTGCGGCGCGAGTTGCAGGAGGAGACCGGCTTCACCGCCGACCGCATCGAGAAGATCGGCCAGTTCATGACCATGCAGGGCGGCGCCGACGAGGTGCTGCACTTCTTCTGCGGCCGCGTGCGCCTGCCCGAGACCGCCGCCCCCGGCACCCGGGGCCTCGCCAATGAGAATGAGGAAACCCGCCTCGTGCTGCTGCCGGCGGAGGAGGCCTTTGCCCAGGTCGCGCGCAACGAGATCCGCAACAGCCCGGCGGCGCTGGCCCTGATGTGGCTGCAGATCAACACCCCCCGCCTCACCACCGAATGGACGAGCGACTGATGACCGAGATGCTGTTCCGCACCGACGCCTATGCCCGTGACTGCCGCGCCAAGGTGCTTTCCGCCGGCCCGGACGGAGTCGTGCTGGACCGCACCGTCTTCTACGCCCAGGGCGGCGGTCAGCCCGGCGACACCGGCTGGCTGCGCTGGGAGGGGCAGGAAATGCCGGTGGCCAATGCGGTGAAGGGCGAGAACGGCACCGTGCTGCACAAGCCGGCCGAGGGCGCCCCCCTGCCCGCCCTTGGCACCGAGGTAACGGCCGCGCTGGACTGGGAGCGCCGCCACCGGCTGATGCGGATGCACACCAGCCTGCATTTGCTCTGCTCGCTGATCCCCGGCGCCGGCGTCACCGGCGGGCAGATCGGCGCCGACCGCTCACGGCTGGATTTCGACCTCGCCGAGCCGCCGACCAAGGAATGGCTCTCCGAGCAGCTCACCGCCCTCGCCGCCGCCGACCATCCGGTGGGCGAGCAGTGGATCACCGAAGCGGAGCTGGACGAGAACCCGGGCCTGGTGCGCACCCTCTCGGTGAAGCCGCCGCGCGGCGCTGGTCAGGTGCGGCTGGTGCGCATCGGGCCGGAGGAGGCGCCGGTGGACCTGCAGCCCTGCGGCGGCACGCATGTGCGGCGCACCGGCGAGATCGGCACGATCACCGTCACCAAGCTTGAGAACAAGGGCAAGCAGAACCGCCGGGTCTACCTGGTGCTGGAGGGGTAAGGGCGATGCAGGATCTCGTTTCCACCGAATGGCTGGCCGCCGAGCTGGGCGCGCCGGACCTGCTGGTCTTCGACACCACAAAGTATCTGCCGAACGAGCCGAAGGACGCGCTTGCCGAGTTCGCGCAGGCGCATATCCCTGGCGCCGGCTTCTTCGACATCGACGCCGTAGCCGATCCGGAGACCGACCTGCCGCACATGGCGCCCACGCCCGGCCGCGCTTCGCGCCAGCTCGGCGCTCTCGGGATCTCGAACCGCCACCGCGTGGTCTTCTACGACCAGAAGGGCCTGTTCTCGGCGGCGCGCGGCTGGTGGCTGATGCGCCTCTTCGGTCATGAGCGTGCCGCCGTGCTGGATGGCGGCCTGCCCAAATGGATGAAGGAAGGCCGCCAGACCGAGACCGGCCCCGCCCATGCGGTGCCGAAGCAGGACTTCTGGGCCGATTTCATCACGCGTCGCCTCGCAGGCATCGGCGACGTGAAGCGCATCGTCGCGGACCGCTCGGCGCTGATCCTGGATGCCCGCGCCAAGGGGCGCTTCGACGGCACCGCGCCCGAGCCGCGCCCTGGCCTGCCCTCGGGCCACATGCCCGGCGCCGCCAGCGTGCCCGCCACCGACCTGCTCGCCGCGGACGGCACCATGCTGCCGCCCGAGCAGCTCCGCGCCCGCTTCGCCCAGGCCGGGGCGGATGGCAGCAAGGCGCTGGTCACCTCCTGCGGCACCGGCGTCACCGCCTGCATCCTGGCGCTCGGCCTGGTGCGCGCCGGGCTGCCCGAGCCCGCCGTCTATGACGGCTCCTGGACCGAATGGGCCAGCCGTCCCGAAACGCCGAAGGAAAGCACGCCCTGATGCCCGACAACCTGCCCCCTGGCGCCAAGCACAAGAGCGAAGGTTTCGCCACCCGCATGTCGCATGGCGGCCGCGCCGGCACCCGCGCGCATGGCTTCGTCAACCCGCCGGTGCATCGCGGCTCCACCGTGCTCTATCCCTCCTGTGAGGCGCGCGTCTCGCTGGGCGCCCGCTCGCTGGAGCAGGTGATGACCTACGGCACCGCCGGCGGCCCGACGCATTACGCGCTGGAGGACATGGTGGCGGAGATCGAGGGCGGCACGCGCGCCCTGATCGTCGGCACTGGCCTTGCCGCCTGCTCCCTGCCGCTGATGGCCTACCTCAAGGCCGGCGACCACTGGCTGGTGCCGGACTCCGTCTATGGCCCGGTGCGCCGCCTTGCCAACGGCATGCTGACCCGCTTCGGCATCGAGGCCACCTACTACGACCCGACCATCGGCGCCGAGGGGCTGCGTGCCCTGATGCGGCCGAATACCAAGGTCGTCTACACCGAGAGCCCGGGCAGCCACACCTTCGAGATGCAGGACATCCCGGCGCTCGCCGAGGTGGCCCACGCGCAGGGCGCCAAGGTGCTGATGGACAACACCTGGGGCATCCATCACTTCCAGCCCTTCAAGCACGGGGTGGACGTCTCCATCCAGGCGCTGACCAAGTATGTCGGCGGCCATTCGGACGTGCTGCTGGGCAGCGTCACCGTCAACACGCCGGAGGACTGGGCCATCGTCGCCGGCGCCGCGCGCGAGGTCGGGCATTACGCCAGTCCTGACGACTGCTGGCTGGCGCTGCGCGGCCTGCGCACCCTGGCGGTGCGGCTGCGGCACCAGGAGGCTGCGGGCATCGCCGTGGCGAAGTGGTTCGAGGGCCGGCCGGAGGTGTCGCGCGTGCTGCACCCCGCCTTGCCCAGCCATCCGCAGCACGCGCTTTGGAAGCGCGACTTCACCGGCGCCTGTTCGCTCTTCGGCGTGGTGTTCCAGCCGCATTACACTTCCGCGCAGATCGACGCGATGGTGGACGGGCTGAAACTGTTCGGCATCGGCGCTTCCTGGGGCGGCTATGAGAGCCTGGCGCTGCCGACGCAGCCCTCGATCACCCGCACGGCGGGCGGGATGGCGCTGGAGGGTCCGACGGTGCGCTTCCATATCGGGCTGGAGGACACGGACGATCTGATCGCAGACCTCGCGGCCGGTCTGGACGGTCTGCCCCGGTGAACTGACGGCGGGGAGGCGGGCGGCCTCCCCACCAGCCGCAACCGCCGGAGGAAAAGCGAGGGCGAGGCAACCGGGCGGCCTCTGGCGCGTCTATTCCCTTGCGCTTTTTCACCGAGGTATGCCCCCGTGCCCCCTGCCATCAACGTGTCCCGCGTCACCGAAGGACGTCCGAACCCGCTTGGCGCCACCTGGACCGGGCTGGGCGTCAACTTCGCTCTCTTCTCGGCTCATGCCACGAAGGTCGAGCTCTGCCTGTTCGACAACTCCGGCGAGAAGGAACTGGAGCGGATCGATCTGCCGGAATACACAAACGAAGTGTTCCATGGGTTCCTGCCGGATGCGCGGCCGGGCACCGTCTATGCCTACCGCGTGCACGGCCCCTATGCGCCGGAGGAAGGCCACCGCTTCAATCCGAACAAGCTGGTGCTCGATCCCTACGCGCTCTCCCATGTCGGCGATCTGAAATGGGATCCTGCGCTGTTCGGCTACACCATCGGCCATGAGGACGAGGATCTCTCCTTCGACGAACGGGACAGCGCTCCCTTCATGCCGAAGTGCCGTGTCGTGGACCCGGCCTTCACCTGGGGCAATGATCGCCGCCCGCGCATCCCCTGGGAGCGCACGCTGGTCTATGAGACGCATGTGAAGGGCGTCACCAAGCGGCACCCGCTGATCCCCAAGGAGATGCAGGGCACCTATGCTGGGCTGGCCAGCCGCGAAGTCATCCGGCACATCAAGTCGCTCGGCGTCACCGCGGTGGAGCTGCTGCCCATCCACTTTTTCCTGAATGACGACTATCTGCTGCAGAAGAACCTGACCAACTACTGGGGCTACAACACCCTCGGCTTCTTCGCGCCCGCCCGGCGCTATGCGCGCACGCCGGACTTCGCCTTCTCCGAGTTCAAGGAAATGGTGGCCCGCCTGCACGATGCCGGGCTCGAGGTCATCATGGACGTGGTCTACAATCACACCGCGGAGGGTAACGAGAAGGGCGCCACTCTCTCCTTCAAAGGCATCGACAACGCCAGCTACTACCGCCTGCTGCCTGACCAGAAACGCTACTACATCAACGACACCGGCACCGGGAACACGGTGAACCTCTCGCACCCCCGCGTGCTGCAGATGGTGACGGACAGCCTGCGCTACTGGGTCAACGAAATGCATGTCGATGGTTTCCGCTTCGACCTCGGCACCATCCTCGCGCGCGAGCCGCACGGCTTCGATGACCAGTCGGCCTTCCTGAAGGCCTGCATGCAGGACCCGGTGCTGGCTGACGTGAAGCTGATCGCCGAACCCTGGGATATCGGCCCGGGTGGCTATCAGGTCGGCAATTTCGCGCCGGGCTGGGCGGAGTGGAACGACAAGTACCGCGATACCGTGCGCGCCTTCTGGGTGGGCGAGGAAGGCAAGGCCGCCGATCTCGGAAACCGCCTTTCCGGCTCGGCCGACCTGTTTGACCACAACGGCCGCCGCCCCTGGGCCAGTGTGAACTTCCTCGCCGCGCATGACGGGTTCACGCTGAACGACCTTGTCACCTACAACGAGAAGCACAACGAGGCGAATGGCGAGGACAACCGCGACGGCCATTCGCACAACTACTCGTACAATTATGGCGTCGAGGGCCCGACCGACGATCCTGAGATCAACGCCGTGCGCGAGCGGCAGATCAAGAACATGCTCGCCACGCTCTACCTCTCCCAGGGCACGCCGATGCTGTTGGCCGGCGATGAGTTCGGCCGCACGCAGCAGGGCAACAACAACGCCTATTGCCAGGACAACGAGATCTCCTGGCTGGACTGGAAGTGGGGGGAGAAGGGAGAGCGGCTGGTTGCCTTCACCCAGCGCCTGGCAGAGCTGCGCAACCGCTTCCCGATACTGCGCCGATCCCGCTTCCTCTCTGGCGCCTATCATGAGGCCAGCGGCGTAAAGGGCCTCTCCTGGTACAAGCCCAGCGGCGAGGAAATGGAGAGCGCCGACTGGGACGATCCCAACACCCGTTGCTTCGCCCGGATGCTGGATGGCCGCGCGCAGGAGAGCAATATCCGCGTCGCCGCGCATGACGCGACACTGCTGCTGATCCTGAATGCCTATCACGAGGCTGTAGAGTTCACCTTGCCGGAATGCCCGGACGGCGTTGCCTGGGTGCGGCTGCTCGATACCAACGTGAACGCCGACGAGGAGGAGGAAGAGCCGGCCTTTCCGATCGGCGAGACCTACACCGTCACCGGCCGTTCGCTGCTGCTGTTCAGCCTCAAGCGGCGGCGCCACAGCCGGCGCGAACAGGAGCAGGAGCAGAAGCCGCCGGCCTCGCTGCCCGAGGCGCAGCCCAAGCGGTAAGGGCGCGGTAGGGCGCTAGGCCCCGGGCCGCTGCGTGATCTGCGCCGCACAGGCGGCGCAGCGGCCCTCCACCTCCACTGTCGCATTGCCAACGCGGAAGCCCACCCGTGCGGCGGCCTCGGCCAGGGCATGGGCCACCGCATCGTCGCTGATCTCCACCGTGGCGCCGCAGTCGCCGCAGATCAGGAACTGGTGTGGGTGGTGGTGGTCGTGCTCGTGGCCGTGGTCATGTCCGGCCTCGACACAGCCGACGAAGGCGTTCAGCCGCTCCACCTTGTGGATCAGCCCCTGCTCCAGCAGGAAGTCCAGCGCGCGATAGACGGTGGGCGGCGCGGCGCCAGGGCGTTGCGCCTTCAGCTTGTCGAGCAGCGCATAGGCGCCGAGCGGCTGCTCGGCCTCCAGCACCAGGGCGAGCACTTGCCGGCGCAGTTCCGTAAGCTGCGCGCCGGCGCGCAGGCAGCGCGCCTCGGCCGCCGCCAGCGCCCGCGCCAGCCCCTTCGGCATTTCCGCCGCGCTGCCCTGCCCTGTCGTCATGCCCGGACCTCCTGCTTGCCACCACGTGTTATATAGTAACTGAACCAGCCTACGAGGAGCCGTTCATGCCGGTTGCCGATCCTGCCGCCCGCGCCCGCTTCCTGGCCGCCACGCGCTTCAACGACCAGGGGCTCGTGCCCGTCATCGCCCAGGCGCATGACACCGGCGAGGTGCTGATGATGGCCTGGATGAACGCCGAGGCCCTGGAAGAGACCCTCGCCACCGGCCGTGTGGTCTATTTCAGCCGCAGCCGCAACGCGCTCTGGCGCAAGGGCGAGACCTCCGGCCAGGTGCAGCAGCTCAAGGACCTCCGGCTGGATTGCGACGGCGACACCATCCTGGCCCTCGTGGAGCAGCAGGGCGTCGCCTGCCACACCGGCCGCCGCTCCTGCTTCTACCAGGCGCTGCGCGAAGGCGAGCTGGTGCCGATCACGGCACCCGAGGTGGACCCGGCGGTGCTTTATGGCCGCTGACGCCCCCGCCTTCCCGCTGCCCGTCACGCTGCTGACGGGCTTCCTGGGCGCCGGCAAGACGACGCTGCTGAACACCCTGCTGCGGCAGCCCGAAATGGCCGGCACGGCGGTGCTGATCAACGAATTCGGCGAGATCGGGCTCGACCACCTGCTGGTGGAGACACTGGACGAGGAGGCGGTGCTGCTGCAGGCCGGCTGCCTGTGCTGCACCATCCGCGGCGACCTCGCCCGTGCGCTGGAAGGCGTCGCCGAACGGGTGCGCGGCGGCCAGGATCTGCGCCGGGTGGTGATCGAGACCACCGGCCTGGCCGATCCGCTGCCGATTCTGCAGACGCTGATGGCTGACCCCGCCACCAGCCGCCACTTCGTGCTGGATGGCGTGGTGACGCTGGTGGACGCGGTGAACGGACTCGCCACGCTGGCGCGCCAGCCCGAGGCGGAGCGGCAGGTCGCGGTCGCCGACCGGCTGCTGATCAGCAAGGCGGACCTCACCGACAAGGCCGGGCTGGAGGCGCTCCAGGCGAAGCTGCGCGCGCTGAACCCCGGCGTGCGGCCGCTGCCCGCCGGCACGGTGCAAGCGGCGGAGCTTCTGGGCTGCGCTCCGTCGTCCCGGCGCGAGATGGACCTGCGCCGCTGGCTGGATGCGGAAGCCTGGAGCGAGCCGCAGCACGGGCACCATGCGCACGCGCATCATCACCACGACCATCATCATCACCACGCGCATGACCTGAACCGGCACGACGCGCGCATTCATGCCTTCTGCCTGACCTACGAGCGGCCGCTGCCCTGGGATGGTCTCGCCACCTGGCTGGAGATGCTGACCGCCACGCGCGGCGATGCCGTGCTGCGGGTGAAGGGTATCCTCGACCTGGAGGGGCAGGCACAGCCGGTGGTGATCCATGGCGTGCAGAGCGTCTGGCATCCCCCTACCCTGTTGCCCGCCTGGCCCGAGGGACAGACACGCCGTTCCAGCCTGGTCTTCATCCTGCGCGACCTGCCGCGCAGCGTGATCGAGGAAGGGCTCGCCGCATTCTGTGATGCCGCCAGCAGCCAGCGCGCCATCGCCGGAGGCTAGGCAGCCGTTGACGGGCCGCCGCCGGCGCGTTTCCCTCTCCTGACAGAAACGCAACCCGGAGTGTGCAACCCATGTCGCTGACCATGCCGGAGGAGCTGCTGCTCCTCATGCTCGACGACGAGACCGGCCGGCTGTTCGATCGCGCGGCACCCTCCGGCGACTATGCGCTGGCGGCCAGCGTCCTGGCCGAGCTGTTGGTGGAAGGCCGCATCCAGACCGACCCCGAGCACCTTGCCGTCACCAATCCGGCGCCGACCGGCGACGCCGTGCTGGACGACGTGCTGGCGCGCATCCGCGGCGAGACCACGCCGCATGGGACGCGCTGGTGGATCGAGACGCTCGGCAGCGAGGCCGAAGGCCTGCGCGACCGCTATTTCGACCGGCTGGTGGAGCGCGGCGTGCTGAAGATGGAGGAAGGCCGCTTCCTCTGGATCTTCCCCGAGCGCCGCTACCCCGTGGTCTCCGACAAGGAGGAGCGAGAGGTGAAGGGGCGGCTGATGGCCGTGATCTTCGACGACCACATGCCGAGCCCGCGCGACGCGCTGCTGATCGGGCTGGTGCGCGCGGCCGGGCTCTTCCCGCTGCTGCTTGCCTCGCACGAACTGGACAGTGTGCAGCCGCGCATCGATGCCGTGGCGGAGCAGCAGGAGCTGAGCCGCACGCTGACCGATGCGGTGCGGGATATTTTCACCGACCTGGCGCGCGTTGGCCCGGTGATCTGAGGGCGGCTCAGGCGGCCGGGACGACGCCGTAGAAAGCGGCGGCGTTGTCCCGGAACGGCGCCGGCCCCGCGACCCGGCGCAGCAGCACCATGTCGCCCGACTCGAAGGGGCGGCGGGCGCGAGTCGAGGGCAGGTCGGTGCCGAAGATCAGCGCGCCCGGCGCCACAGCCGCGATCCGCTCCAGCGCGGGCGCCACTGCCAGCCCCACGCGGCCGAAGCCAGTGGCCTTCACCTTGGCCCCCGCCGCCACGAGTTCCAGCACCACCGGCAGCCCGGCCTCGGTCATGCCCAGATGGTCGATCACCAACCGCCCGGCCATGGCGCGCAGCCGCGGCAGCAGCGGGCGCAGCGTGGCGGCGTCCGCATAAAGTTGGGCGTGCAGCCCGGCCACGGCATGGGCGTGGTCGGCGAAATCAAGGGCAGCCTCGGGCGGGCCGTCCACCATGTTGCGGTAGAGGTTGAAGCGCAGCCCGCGCACGCCGCGCGCCGCCAGCTCGCGAAGACGATCATCCGACATGGCGGAATCGGCGGCGGCCACCGCCACGAAGCCCGGCCCCAGCTCCTCCAGCGCTGCCAACAGCGGCGCGGGGTCGAGCCCATGCGTGGAGGCGGCGACCAGCACGCCGCCGGTCACGCCCAGTTCCGCGACGGCCGCCCGGTATTGCGCCACGGTGAAGGTGGGCGGCGCGTAGCCGTCATGGCCTGGCGCCGGGAAGCGCGGATCGAAGATGTGGAAATGGGCGTCGAAGATGGCGGTCATTGGCGTGCTCCCCGGCCAGGGAAGCACGGCGACGGCGCCTGCTCCAGGGCGTGCGGGCCTCCCGGCCACGCCTCGCTTTGTGATGTCACGAGGCCACGGGCGTGGCGTTTCCGGTTCAGCATGATTGAAACCTCCCCCTCCCCCGTCGCCCTGATCAGCGGCGGCGCGCATGGCATCGGCGCCGGCATCGCCCACCGCCTGAAGCAGGATGGCTGGCGCGTCGTCACCGCCGACCTCAACCCTGGCGAGGCCGGCACTCGCCACGTCCTGGCCGACGTCGCCGACGAGGCGGCGGTGGCCGCGCTGGTGGAGGGCATCGCGCAACAGGAGGGGCGGCTGGATGCGCTGGTCTGCAATGCCGGCATCATGGTCCGCAAGCCAGTGACGGAACTCTCCCTTGACGAGTGGAACCGGGTGCTGGGCACCAACCTGACCAGCGCCTTTCTGCTCACCCGTGCCGCAGCGCCGCTGCTGAAGCAGGCGCATGGCGCCATCGTCACCATCGCTTCCACCCGGGCGCACATGTCGGAGGCCAATACGGAGTCCTACTCGGCCAGCAAGGGTGGCATCCTGGCGCTGACCCATGCATTGGCGATTAGCCTGGGGCCGGAGGTGCGGGCCAATTGCGTCAGTCCTGGCTGGATCGACGTGGCGGGCGAGGAACTGCGCCCGGAGGACCACGCGCAGCACCCGGCGGGCCGCGTCGGGCGGGTGGAGGACATCGCCGCCATGGTCGCCTGGCTGGTCGGGCCGGAATCCGGCTTTGTCACTGGCAGCGAGTTCATCTCCGACGGGGGCATGACGCGGAAGATGATCTACGCCGAATAGGGCGCGCCGCCCTCGCCTGGGCGGCCGTTCTGCTTTACGGAGGAGCATGGCCCCTGTTCCGCTCCGCTTCGAGACGCTGCGCGGCCCAGCGCTGCACCCCTGGCTGCCGGCCCTCGCCGACCTGCGCATCACCGTCTTTCGCGACTGGCCCTATCTCTACGAGGGTGACGCCGCCTATGAGGCGCGTTACCTCCGCGCTTATGCGGAAGGCGTCGGCGCGGCGGTGATCGTGGCCTTCGACGGCACCCGGCCGGTCGGCGCCGCCACCTGCGAGCCCATGGCGGAAACCCATGCCACGGTGCGCGAGGCCTTCCTCGCCGCCGGCTTGGATCCGGCCCGCTACTGCTACTTCGGCGAGAGCGTGCTGCTGCCGGCCTATCGTGGCCAGGGCGCGGGGGTGCGCTTCTTCGAACTGCGCGAGGCGCATGCGGTGGAAACCGGCGCGGAATACACCACATTCTGCGGCGTGCGCCGCGATCCCGCCGATCCGCGCAGGCCCGCCGGATACGTGCCGCTGGATGCCTTCTGGCGCAAGCGCGGCTACACGCCGCTTGAGGGCCTTTCCTGCACCATGGAGTGGCGGGAGGTCGGCGCCGCCGAGGAAACTCCGCACCGCCTGGATTTCTGGCAGAAGCGCCTCTGAACCGGGGCGCCCACGCCCGCCGACGCCTGAGATGGAAGCCCTGCCCGCCGTGACCACGTCCAGCCCCCTGCGCCTCGCTTTGCTGCAATATCCTGTCGAACGTCCGGAGAGCGTCGCCGCCTGGGCCACCAAGCTCGACCGCTGGCTGGCTGAGGCACGGGAGGGTGGCGCCGAGCTTGCCGTGCTGCCGGAATATGCCTGCGTCGAGCTGGGCTCGGCCCTCGCCGGCAAGTCCCCCGCCGAGGAACGCGAGGAGCTGGAGGCCATGGTCGAGACCGCGCCGACCATCCTGGAGGCGATGCGCGGCGCCGCGCGGCGGGCCGGTCTCTGGCTCGTGCCGGGCTCGCTGCCGATGCGGGATGCCGATGGCGCCATCCGCAACCGCGCACCGCTGATCACGCCCGAGGGCCGCCTCGCTTTCCAGGACAAGCACGCCATGACGCGCTTCGAGACGGAGCGCTGGGGCATCTCGGCCGGCGCCGCGCCGGGCGTGTTCGACACGCCCTGGGGCCGCATCGGCATCTCCATCTGCTACGACAGCGAGTTCCCCAAGCATGTCCGCGCCCAGGTGGAGGCCGGCGCCTGGCTGGTCGTCGTGCCAACCTGCACGGACACGCTGCATGGCTTCAACCGCGTGCGCTTCTCCGCCGCCGCGCGGGCGCTGGAGAACCAGTGCTTCGTCGGCATCGCGCCCACGGTGGGGGATGCGGACTGGTCCGCCGCGCTGGACCGCAACCGCGGCTTCGCCGCCGTCTTCGGCCCGATCGACCGCGGCTTCCCAGAGGATGGCGTGATCGCCCAGGGCGCACTGGACCGGCCGCAATGGGTCTTCGCCAATCTCGACCCGGCGCGCATCGAGGCCGTGCGGCGCGACGGCGCGGTGTTCAACCACCGGGACTGGCCGCGCCAGAGCTTTCCCCGCCCCAGCCCGGCTGAATTCGCGTGACGCTTGTCTATCTCGTCGCCGGTGAGGCCTCGGGCGACATGCTCGGCGCGCGGCTGATCGCCGCGCTGCGCCGCGCCCGGCCGGACCTGACCTTTGCCGGCGTGGGCGGCGACCGGATGGCCGAGCAGGGCTTCCACAGCCTCTTCCCGATGCGCGAACTGGCGCTGATGGGCTTTCTGGAGGTGCTGCCGAACATCCGCCGCCTTGCCCGCCGGCTGGACGAGACGGCGGCGGACCTCGCCGCGCGCCGCCCCGCCCTGGTGGTGACGATCGACAGCCCCGGCTTCACCTTGCGCGTTGCCACGCGGGCGCGGGCACAGGGCTTCCGCGTGCTGCACTACGTCGCGCCACAGGTCTGGGCCTGGCGGCCTGGGCGGGTGAAGAAGATCGCGCGGCAGGTGGACCGCATTCTCGCCCTTCTGCCTTTTGAAGCGCCTTTCTTTGAGAAGGCGGGCATCCCGGTCCGCTTCGTCGGCCACTCGATCCTGGAATCCGGCGCCGACCAGGGCGATGCCGCCCGCTTCCGGGCCGCGCATGGCATCGCGCCGGAGGAGCGCGTGGTGCTGGTGATGCCGGGCAGCCGGCGCAGCGAGGTGGGGCGCCTTCTGCCCGTCTTCGGTGCGGCGCTACGGCTGGCGGCGGAGCGGGTGCCCGGCCTCCGCCCGGTGGTGCCGCTGGCCGGGCCGGTGGAGGAGACGGTGCGCGCCGTCGCCGGCAACTGGCATCCGGCGCCGATCCTGCTGCATGACGTGGCGGAGAAATACGACGCCTTCGCCGCCGCACGGGAGAGCGGCGGCGCGGGGTTGATCAAGTCCGGCACCTCCTCGCTGGAAGTGGCGCTGGCGGGCGTGCCGATGGCGGTGGGCTACCGCGTCAACCCGCTCTCGGCGGCCATCGCGCGGCGTCTGATCCAGGTGAGGCATGTCTCCATCGTCAACCTGCTGGCGGATGCGGAGATCATCCCGGAATACCTGCAGGAGCGATGCACGCCTGAATTGCTCGCAGCCGAGCTGGTGCGGCTGCTGACCGAACCCGAAGCCGCCACCGCGCAGCGCGCCGGCTTCGCGCGTGTGCTGACCATGCTGCGGCCGCCGGAGGGAATTTCGAGCGAAGCCGCCGCCGCCGCCGTGCTGGAGATGATCGGGGACGAGCCGCCGCCGCGCCGCTGAAGGCCCCGGCCCGGCTCGGTCCCGCCAATTTCTTCCGCGCCGGCGGGAGACCGGCCGGCCACAAGGGTCTATACCGATCCCAGGGCGTATTGCAGTACGCGGGAGGCGTCATTCCCAAGCCGGCATGAAAACCCGGCGCGAGGTGGTGCTTGGAGAGGTACAAGGCGCACGCCCGCGCGGGGCACCGGGTTTCCGGGCATCGCGCCGGCGCTGCGGGAGAGATTGGACATGCCCAGGTCATTGAAGCGCCTCAGCAGCGGTGTCGCGGGGCTGGACAGCATCCTGGGCGGCGGCCTGGTCGAGGGCAGCACCTACATCGTTCAGGGCCATCCGGGCTCAGGAAAGACGATCCTGGCCAACCAATTGGCCTTCCATCGTGCCGCGAGTGGCGAGAATGCGCTCTACGCCACGTTGCTCGCGGAGTCGCATGAACGGCTCTTCCAGTTTCTCTCGACAATGGAGTTCTACGACTCCGCGCAGGTGGGAAGCCGCATCACCTATGTCAGCGCCTTCCAGACCATGCAGGAGGAGGGCCTCGATGGTGTGGTGCACCTGCTGCGGCGGGAAATCCTGCGGCAGAAGGCCAGTCTCCTCATCCTCGACGGCCTGCTGAACGCGCGCCAGAAGGCCGCGACAGCGCTGGACGTGAAAACTTTCATCGCCGCGCTGCAAGGGCATGTGGCCTTTGCAAACTGCACCGCCCTGCTTCTGACCAGCTCGAACTTCGATGACGGCAGCGCCGAGTACACGATGGTGGATGGCGTGCTTGAGCTGCGCGAGGAGGCCTTCGGGGCGCGCTCGGCGCGCCGGCTGCGCGTCCGCAAGTCTCGCGGCAGCGCCGCCCTGCCGGGCCTGCATCAGTGCGAGATCACCGATCGCGGGCTTGTGGTCTATCCCCGCCTGGAAGCCTTGCTGGCGCATCCTTCAGTGCCGGACGAGCCTAGCGACGCACGCACCACCAGCGGGATCGGGAGCCTGGACGGGCTGCTGGGCGGCGGCCTTCCGGTTGGTTCCGTCACCCTGTTGGCGGGTCGCTCCGGGACCGGAAAAACCTCCTGCGGCCTGCACTTCCTGGCGCGGGCGCCACTGGATGAGCCGGCGCTGCATTTCGGCTTCTACGAGACATCCGCACGCTTGGAGCGAAAGGCGCGGGCGCTGGGGGTGGACCTCTCTCCGCTGCTCGCCAGTGGCCATCTGCAGATGCTCTGGCAGCCTCCGGCGGCGAACCTGCTGGACGGGCTGGGCCAGCGGCTGCTGGAGGCGGTCCGCCATCGTGGCGTGAAGCGGCTGTTCCTTGATGGCCTGAGCGGCTTCGCGCGCGCGGCCGTGGACCCAAGCCGCCTGACCGAGTTCTTCACCGCCTTGATCAACGAGTTGCGCGCCCTCGGCGTGACGGTGCTGGCGACCTGCGAACCGCAGGACGTGCAGGGAGTGCTGGGAGTGCAGGTCACGCTCGCGCCATCCGAGATCGCCAGCATCGCGGACAATCTGTTCCTGCTGCGCTTCGCCGAGCAGGATGGGCGGCTCGTGCGCCAGCTTCTGGTCATCAAGGTGCGCGACAGCGGCTTCGATCCCCTGCCTCGCGACTTTGTCATCACGGAGCAGGGCATCGAGCTTTCCGTCAGGCCGTCTGGCGTGATCAAGGCGCCGACCATCAAGGCCGGACCGGGCGACCTTCCCTTGTAATATCCCCTACGAGGGAGGCGGGGCTCCAGAATGACGACCATTCTCGTGGTGGACGACGAATTCCTGATCACGGACCTCCTCGCCGCTGAGCTAGAGGACCAGGGCTACCGCGTGCTGCAGGCGCATCATGGCAGGAAGGCGCTCGAGATCCTCGCGCAAGAGCGGCCGGCGCTGATCGTGACGGACTTCATGATGCCGCTGATGAATGGCCTCGAAATGGCGCAGGCCATCAAGGCGCGGCCGGAATACAGGGATCTGCCGATTGTCCTGCTCAGCGGGGCCCAAGGAGCCATCGCCCGGCGCCATCCGGAGATCTTCGCCGCCGTCTATGACAAGCCCGTCGAACTCTGGCGCCTCTCGGAGGTGATCCGCACGCTCATCGGCCCGCCGCTTGGCCCCCGCGAGGCCGATTGAGCTGCCGCGCCGGAGCGTCCTGAGCCACCCCGGCGCCACTGGGCTGGAGGGGCCTCAGGCCGCGGCCTTGCGCCGCGCCGCATCGTAGAGCGCCAGCCGGCGCGCGGCCGCCTCCGTCAGGCCGCCGGAATAGTCCAGCCCAGCGTCGGGCAGGGTTTCCGCGAAATGGCAGGCGGTGCGGTGGCCGGGCGCGATCTCGCGCAGCACCGGCACCTCCTGGCGGCACCGCTCCTGCGCGAAGGGGCAGCGCGTATGGAAGCGGCAGCCCGGCGGGACCGCCATCGGGCTCGGCACGTCCCCGCCGAGCGGCGTCACGCGGCCGCGCCGCGATGGATCCGGGTGCGGGATCGCGGCCAGCAGGGCGCGGGTATAGGGATGGCGTGGATCGGCGAAAAGCCTGCGCTTGTCGCTGATCTCCATGATCTGGCCGAGATACATGACGGCGATGCGGTCGGCCATGTGCTTCACGACGGCCAAGTCATGCGCAATGAAGAGATAGGACAGGCCGAGCCGCGCCTGCAGATCCTTCATCAGGTTGACGACCTGCGCCTGGATCGAGACGTCGAGCGCGGAGACGGGCTCGTCGCAAACCACCAGCTCCGGCTCGACCGAAAGAGCCCGCGCGATGCCGATGCGCTGCCGCTGGCCGCCGGAGAACTCATGCGGATAGCGCTGCGCATGGAAGGGCGCGAGGCCCACGAGGCGCAGCAACTCCTCGACCTTGGCGCGGCGGCTCGCAGCATCGCCGATGCCGTGCACGACCATCGGCTCGGCAATGGCCTCCCCCACGGTCAGGCGGGGGTTCAACGAGGCATAGGGGTCCTGGAAGACGATCTGGATGCGCCGCCGCAGGGCGCGCAGGGCGCCGCCGCCGACCTTCGTGACATCCTCTCCGGCGAAGCGGATCGTGCCGGCGGAAGGCTCGATCAGCCGCATCACCAGCCGCGCCGTGGTGGACTTGCCGCAGCCGGATTCACCGACGAGGGCGAGCGTTTCGCCGCGCGCCAGGGCGAAGGAGACGCCATCCACCGCGCGCACCGTGCCGACCTGCTTCTGCAGCACCACGCCGCGCTTTACCGGATAATGGCGAGCGAGGTCGGAAACCTCCAGCAGGTTGCTCATGCCGCGTCCTCCATCGCCAGGGAGCTTTCGATCGGCGCGCGGATGCAGGCGGCCTGGTGCCCACCGGCGATCTCGCGCAGCGGCGGCTGCCCTTCACGGCACGGCCCAATGGCGAAGGGACAGCGCGGATGGAAGCGGCAGCCCTCCGGGAAGGCGAAGGGCGGCGGCACCGCGCCCTCGATGGCGAGCAGCCGCTCGCGCTCCTCATCGAGCCGCGGCACGGAGCCGAGCAGGCCCAGCGTATAGGGATGCTGCGGGTCCTCGAACAGCGCGCGGGCGGGGGCGCGCTCGGCGACCTTGCCGGCATAGAGCACGGCCACCTCGTCGGCCATCTCCGCCACCACGCCGAGGTCATGCGTGATGAGGATGATGGACATGCCCATCTCCTCCTGAAGCTCCCGCAAGAGGTCGAGGATCTGTGCCTGCACGGTGACGTCGAGCGCCGTGGTCGGCTCGTCGGCGATCAGCAGGCGCGGCCGGCAGGCCAGCGCCATGGCGATCATCACGCGCTGGCGCATGCCCCCCGAGAGCTGGTGCGGATACTCGTCGAAGCGTCGCTCCGGCGACGGGATGCGCACACGCTTCAGCGCGGCGATCGCCTGCTCCTTCAGCGCGCTGGCGCTTTCCTTCGGCGAGTGCACGCGCATCGCCTCGGTGATCTGCCGGCCAACGCTGTGCACCGGGTTCAGCGAGGTCATCGGCTCCTGGAAGATCATCGCGATCTGCCCGCCGCGCACCTGCCGCATCTCGGAGGTGGAAAGTTGCAGGAGGTCCCTTCCCTCCAGCAACACGCGCCCCTCGGTGATGCGGCCTGGCGGCGGCACCAGCCGCATGATGGAGAGCGAGAGCATGGACTTGCCGCAGCCGCTCTCGCCGACGATGCCCAGCGTACGACCGCGCGGCACGGAAAGGTCGATGCCATCCACCGCGCGGATCAGCCCGGAGGAGTTGCGGAAGACCGTCCGCAGCCCCTCGACGCGCAGGAGGTCCTCCGCCATCACGCCCACCGGAAGGTCGGGGGAGAAATCTTCTCGACCGGGCGATGCGCCCAATCCTGCCGGGGCGCGCGGTCCACGATGCGCTTCTGCGCCTCGTCCAGCGCGGCGGCGGCGCCCTCGTAATCCATCGTCAGCAGCTTTCCGTCCTTCACCACGGCTTGGCCGTCCACATGCACCGAGCGGATGGCGCGGTCGCCGGCGGCATAGATCAGGCTGCGCATGGGATCGCGCGCAGGGCGCATCATCGGGTGCGTCACGTCCACCATGACGAAGTCGGCGCGGCAGCCCGGCGCCAAGCGGCCGATATCGTCGCGCCCCAGCGCCTTGGCGCCGCCGATGGTGGCGGCGTCGAAGAGATCGGTGGAAGTGAGGCTGCGCGGGTCTTCGGATTGCGTGCGCGCGAGATAGGAGACCAGGCGCAGCTCATCGAGCATGTTGTGCGGATAGGTATCGGTGCCGATGCCCATGTTGACGCCGCGCTTCCGGTAGCGGCCGAAATGCTTCAGCGTGATGCCGCGGCGGGCGAAGACCGTCGGGCAATGCGCGACGGTGGTGCCGGTGGCAGCGAGCCGATCGAGGTCGTTCTCGGTGTGCCAGCGCGTGCTGGGATGGTCGTCCAGGAAAATGCCATGGCCGATGATCGAGCGCTCGGAGAGCAGGCCCATCTCGTCCAGCCAGCCGATCGGCGTCAGGCCATGGCGGCGGGTGATTTCGTGGAACTCGACGACGCTCTGCGCGGCGTGGATCTGCCAGGCAAGGCCGCGCTTGCGGGATTCCTCGAAGCTTTCGCGCAGCAGCGTCTCGGAGCAGGTGTCGATCTGCGCCGGCACCACCATGCCGAAGAGCCGGCCCGAAGGATGCTGCGCGGCGCGCTCGATCAGTTGCAGCGCCTCGCCCATCGCCTTCTCGCCGGCCTTTTCGTCCCATTCGTACTCGACGACATGGCCGTTCTTGGTGAACCACCGCGCCGAGCGAAACATCGGCGCGATGCATACGCGCATGCCACTTTCCGCCAGCAGGTCCATCCAGCCGGGATGCGCCATGGAAAGGTCGGCTACGGTGGTGACGCCGGAGAGCAACAGCTCCGACAGCGCCACCCGCACGCAATGCGGCACGGCTTCCGCATCGGCGCGGAAGATCGGCATGTATTCGTAGAGCGAGGAATTGTAGAGGCCGGGGGACCCGATCTCGTCGATCAGCCCCTTGTTCATCGGCTCGCTGGAGGGGTGGCAGTGGATGTTCACGAGGCCGGGCATGACCATCATGCCCTTGCCGTCGATCACCTCCTCGGCCGGGCCGTCATAGCCGCGGCCCACGAAGGTGATCGCCCCGTCGCGAAAGGCCACCTCCGCATCGGTCAGATAGACATGCTGCTGCTCGGCCGCGTCCCAGGCGATGACGAGGTCGGCGTTGCGGATGACGGTGGTGGCCATGCTCCCTGCCCTTTCCTTCAGCGCGTCAGGCGGATGTCGAGGCCCTTGTACAGGGCGACGCCGTAGATGCCGTGCGGGCGGACGCCCTCCACGCGCGGAGCGGACACCACCCAGAGCGGCTGGCGGATCAGCGGCACCCAGGGATAGGTCGTGGTGAGCTGTTCCTGCACCTTGCCGATCGCCTCGGCGCGCGCCGCCGGCTCCAGCGCGGTCTTGGCGGCGGAGATCAGGCGGTCGGTCTCCGGGTCGTTCCAGTTCATGCGGTTCGGCGTCGGCCGGTTGCCGCTCGGGAAGTACAGCGCGAGCGCGTCCGTCGCCGAGGCATAGGGGTAGGACATGACGAAGGCGTCGAACTCCTGCGTCGCCAGCTTGCCCCAGGCCACCGTGGCATCCCAGAGCTGGATGCGCATCTCGATGCCGATGCGTCGCAGGTCCGCCTGCACCGCCTGCATCATGCCGTTGTTGTAGGTCTGGTTGATGCCGTAGAGCAGGAAGCTGGCGCGCTGCCCATCCTTCACGCGGATGCCGTCGCTGCCGGGCTTCCAGCCCGCGTCGTCCAGCAGCTTGCGCGCCTTGTCAGGGCTGTATTCCGGCATTTCCGAGGCAGCCTTGGCGCTGTAGTCCAGGGCATTCGGGTTGATGTAGGAATCCGCGACCTCGCCGGCATTGAACCAGACAGCCTTGTTCATGGCGGTCTTGTCCACGGCCATGTTGATGGCCTGGCGGATGACCGGGTCGTTCATCACGGGCTTGTCGACCTTGAAGCCCATGAAGTTGTCATAGAAGTAGTTGGGCTGCTGAACCAGCTTCAGGTTCGGGATGCGCTTCAGCCCATCCAGCGCGAAATACGGAATCCACTGCGTCACGTCGCCCTGGCCGGACTGGATGGCAGCCAGCCGCGTGTTCGCCTCGGGGATGACGCGCAGGATGATGCGGTCAAGCTGCGGCGAAGGGTTCTTGTAGATCGGCGGACCCCAGTTGTAGGCCGGGTTCTTGGTCAGCACCATGTCCTGGCGCGGCGACCAGCTCGCCCAGCAATAGGGACCGACGCCGTTGAATCCCTGCACGCCGAAGTTGTCGCCGAGCTTTTCCACCGTGGCCTGATCCACCATGCCGGCGAAGTATTGCGCGAGCTGTAGCAACAGCTCGCTGTAGGGCTCCTTCAGCTCGTACTCGACGGTGTGGTCATCGACCGCGCGCACCTCCTTCACCGGGCCGGCGCGCCACTTCACCGGGCTGCGTGTCGCAGGGTCGATCCAGCGGTTGATGCTGTAGACGACATCCTTCGCGGTGAAGGGCTTGCCGTCGCAGAACTTGACGCCCTGCTTGAGCTTGAAGGTGTAGAGCTTGCCGTCCTCGCTCACCGTCCAGCTTTCAGCGAGGCCAGGGCGGATGGTCTTCTGGTCCCAATCCATGGAGACCAGCGTGTCGGTCAGCAGGAACAGCGCCTCGCCGGCCGCCGTCGCAGTGGTGCGATGCGGGTCGTAGCGGTCGGCGTCGATCTCGCGCAGCACCACCAGCGTGCCCTTCGGCGCCATCTGCGCCGTGGCCTGCCCGGCGGGCAGCAGGCCCGCCAGGGAGAGCATGGTGCCGCCGAGCAGCGCGGCGGCGCGGCGGCGCCCCGTCTTGAGGAATCCGGACATCCTTGGCCCTTTCTCGTTCAATTCAGACGCGAAGACGTGGGTCGAGGGCGTCGCGCAGCGCATCGCCCAGCAGGTTGAAGGTCAGCACGACGAGGAAAATCAGCACGCAGGGCAGCACCGCCACATGCGGCGCGAAGAACAGGAAGGTGCGGCCCTCGGCCGCCATCGCGCCCAGCTCGGCCACCGGCGGCTGCGCGCCGAGCCCGAGGAAGGAGAGCGCGGAACCCAGCAGGATCACCTGCCCGAAGCGCAGCGTGGCGAAGACGAACATCGGCGAGAGGCAGTTGGGTGCCACATGGCGCAGGATCAGCCGCGCATCGCTCATGCCGGTGGCACGCGCCGCCTCGATATAGTCCTGCCGCATCACCACCAGCGCGCTGCCACGCACGATGCGCGCCATCAGTGGCACCGTGGCGATCGAGAGCGCCAGGATCACCGCGGGAATGCCCGGGCCAAAGATCGCGGCGATGGCCAGGCCGAACAGAATGGCGGGGAAGGAGAGCAGCACGTCCATCACCCGCATCAGCAGCCCGTCGATCCGCCGGTAGAAGGCGGCGGCGAAGCCCACCAGCGCACCGGCCACGCCGCCGAGCAGCACGGAGGCGGCACCCATCATCAGCGTGGCGCGCAGGCCGTAGAGCATGCGGGTGATCATGTCCCGCCCCTGCCCGTCGGCGCCGAGCAGCAGGCCGGGTGTGCCCGGCACGGCCATGGCGGTGGAGAGGTTGTTGTCGAAGGGGTCGGTCGGCGCCAGCAGCGGCGCGAAGACCGCCGCCAGGATCAGCAGTACCGCCAGCACAAGCGAGACGGCCGCGACCGGCTCGCGCATCAGCCGCTTCAGCGTGCCCGGCTGCTTCGGCGCGCTGGGCGCGACCGGCGTGGCGGCGGCCGCGGCGGTGGAATTGACGCCCGACATGCTCACGCCCCCCGCATGCGCGGGTCGAGCGCGACATAGAGCACGTCGACCACCAGATTGACGAGAATGAAGCCGAGCGAGAGCACGATGATGGTGCCCTGCGCCATCGGGAAGTCGGCGGAGAGGATGGCGCCCACCGCCAGCCGCCCGACGCCCGGCCAGGAGAAGACCGTCTCCGTCACCACCGCGCCGCCGAGCAGGAAGCCGATCTGCAGCCCGATCAGCGTGACCACCGGGATCAGCGCGTTGCGCAGCGCATGGTGCAGCACCACGGCGCGCTCGGTCAGGCCCTTGGCGCGGGCGGTACGGACATGCTCGGCGCCCAGCACCTCCAGCACGGCGGTGCGCGTCATGCGCGCAACGGGCGCGACGAAGACGCCACCCAGGGTCAGCGCCGGCAGCGCGATGGCCTGCCATCCCTCGGCGGTCCAGAGCGGCCCCCCGCGCCCGGTGAAAGGCAGCAGCTGCCACTGGAAGCCAACGAACCAGATCAGCATCAGCCCGAGGAAGAAGACCGGCACCGAGCCACCCGCCACCGAAAGCGCGGTGATGGCGCGGTCCAGCACCGTGCCGCGGAAATAGGCCGCCACCGTGCCCATGAAGATGCCGAGCGGAATGGCCCAGAAAAGCGAGGCGAACATCAGCTCCAGGGTCGGGCCGATGGTGGCGCCCAGTTCCTGGGTCACCGGCATGTTGTTGATGATGGAGACGCCGAGATCGCCATGCAGCAGGCGCCAGATGTAGATGCCGAACTGCACGTAGAGCGGCTGATCGAGCCCCAGCTCGGTGCGGATGGCGGCGATGACGTCGGCGGTGGCGGTCGGCCCGGCGCGCACCACGGCCGGGTCGGTCGGCACCACCTGCATCAGCAGGAAGCCGATCAGCAGCACGCCGAGCATCACGGGCAGCGTCGTCAGCAGGCGCTGCAGGACATGGCGAAGCATCGGGTTAGTCCGCGGCGCCGGCGAGCGCGGCGGCCTCGCCGTGGCGGTCAAACAGCACGCGGCCGCCGCGGAAGGTCAGGTCCGCCTGGGTGGACAGGATCTCTTCCGGCGCGCCGGCGAAAATGTCGCGCGAGAACACGGCGATGTCGGCCTGCATGCCCGGCTCCAGCGTGCCGCGCTCGCCCTCGGCAAACTGGCTGTACGCGCCGCACCAGGTGTAGCAATGCACCGCCTCCTCCACCGTCAGCGTCTCCTCGGGGCCGAGCACGGTGCCCTTGGAGGTCTTGCGCGTGACCATGGTGTAGAGGTTCGGGAAGGGATCGACCGAGCAGAC
>Ga0182742_1000460_pt1 | contig 65135 bp, 61 predicted proteins | sample eDN5th37CBELigMG_FD_128880 | JGI IMG/M metagenome (GOLD analysis project Ga0182742, IMG submission 128880) | Enriched Miracle-Growth compost microbial communities from Emeryville, California, USA - eDNA 5th pass 37_C BE-Lig MG (version 2)... ...
AGCCAGTAGGCCGCATGGGACGAAAGCGCAAAGCTGTAGGCGGCCGGCGAATGCCAGAGCCAGAACAGCAGCGTATGGGCCGCGAATGCAACTTGCGGCGCGCGCGCGAGCCAGCGCGAACGGCCGAGCGCCAGGGCAAGGAAGGGCGCGGCGACAGAAACCAGCAGCACATGATGCAGCACCCGCGCGGAAAACAGCGCGGACGCCAGCGCGCAGAGCGGAGAGACGAAGGCGACGACGAGGACCACGATTGCAAGCGCCGCGAAGGTGCGCTCACCCTTGCTGCGCAAAAGCCAGGCCGCAAGCACGGCGAGCGCCACAAGCAGCACGGGATCGAGATTCCAGCGCCACGGCAGGGATGTGGCGTCGGGTGCGGGGCCGCAATAGATATCGTAAAGCGTCTGCGGCATCGTCCTCTCCGTTCGGGGTGCCCGTCATGGCGGGCCGTCGGCGAGCAGGCGGCGCAGGGCGCGGACCTCGTCCGCCGTCACCACGCCGCCGGCATTGCCCCAGCTTGATCTGACATAGGTCGCAACCGCCGCAATTCCATCGTCATCGAGCTTCCAACCGAAAGCGGGCATGGTGAGCGGCGAGGGATGCGTCTTCGTCGGCACGGCGCGCGCGCCTTCCAGCAGCACGCGGATGACGGTGGTGGGGTCGGGATTGTTCACGTTGCCGGAGCCCGCGAGCGGCGGGAAGAAGCGGGGGATGCCGCTGCCGTCGGAGACATGGCAGGCTGTGCAATTGTCGAAATAGATCGCCGCGCCCGCCGTCATCCTCGCCTCGTCCGGCTTTTCCGGTGCCGCACGGTCCTCGCCGTCGAGGTCCTTCAGGTAGGCTGCGATCGCCGCAAGGTCCGTCTCGTTCATGTGCTGCGTCGAATAGGAGATGACCTCGGACATGATCGAGAATGCGGCGCTGTGGGCATTGCGCCCTGTCTTGAGGAATTCGACGATCTCCTGCTCAGACCATTTTTCCAGCCCGCCGTTCCGTCCGCCGCGGATATCCGGCGCCGCCCAGTTCTCCAGTTTTCCGCCCGCCAGGTGCTTGCTCTTCTTGTCGGCGCCGAGGAGGTTCTTCTCCGTGTGGCAGCCCGAACAATGGCCAGGCCCTTCGACCAGATAGGCGCCCCGGTTCCACGCCACGGATTTTTCCGGATCTGGCTGGAAGACTCCGGGCTCGAAGAACGTCATGTTCCAGCCCTTCACCATGAAGCGCCAGTTCAGCGGGAAGGGCAGCTCGTTTTCGGGCTTCTTCTTGCGCACGGGATCGAGCGTGGCGAGATACTCGTAGATCGCATCGACATCCTCGCGCGGCATCTTCGTGAAATGGGGATAGGGGAAGGCGGGGTAGAGCTGGGACCCGTCCCTGGCCTTTCCCTCATGCATCGCCTGCCAGAAGTCGTCCTTCGTCCAGCGCCCGAGGCCGGTTTCCGTATCGAAGGTGATGTTGGGCGTGTAGATCACGCCGAAGGGTGTATCCAGCGGCCGGCTACCGGCAAAGGCCTCCTCGCCCGGCGGCGTATGACAGCCCTGGCAATTGCCGGCCTGCGTCAGATAGCGCCCGTGCTCGATCTTGGCGAAGTCGTTGGCCCGGCCGGTGCCGGCCGCTGTGACAAAGGCCGCGAGCGCGGCCAGGAAGGGTGCGGTCTTCCTCATGCCTGCACCATCGGGCCGGGATTTCGAATATAGCGCGACTTGATCGCATCGGCCGCCCAGTAGGTCAGCGCGGCGACGGTGCCCGTCGGATTGTAGCCGGCATTCTGCGGAAAGACGCCCGCCCCCATGATGAAGAGGTTCGGCACATCCCAGCTTTGCAGGTAGCGGTTGACGACGCTGTTCGCCGGGTTGCTGCCCATGATCGTGCCGCCGGTATTGTGCGTCGTCTGGTAGGGCATGGAATCGTAGGCGCCTTCACGCGCATTGACCTTGATCTCCCGCCCGCCCATGCGCTCGGCGATCTCCTTGGCGCGGTCGGTGAGATAGGCTGTCATCGAGCGGTCGTTCGGCGTGAAATCATAGGTCATGCGCAGGAGCGGCCGGCCGTAGACATCCGTATAGGTCGGATCGAGGTCGAGATGGTTCTGCGCATAGGCCATGGAGGCGCCGTGGGTCGAGATGCCGGTCGATTTCAGGAAGTTCTCCTTGACCGCCTTCTTCCAGGCTGCGCCCCATTCCGGCGTTCCCTCCGGGGTGCGGTGCGTCTCGATGGGCCGCGCATTGGTCGTCCAGCAGGCGAGATAACCGCCGCCGATGAAGCCGAGCCCCGTATGGTCGAAATTGTCGCCGTTATAGTCGTCGATCACCATGCCGAGCGCGCCGGCCCCGGCGAACTGGTTGGTGTACTTGTCCTCATAGAAGACGTCGACCGACGAGACGACCTGATAGCAGTAATTCTTGCCGACAAGACCCTCGCCGCTGCGCGGATCGTAGGTCTTCCCGATGCCGGAAAGCATCAGCAGGCGTGCGTTCTGCAAGGGATAGGCACAAAGGATGACGATCTCGGCCGGCTGCTCGAAGACCTCGCCGTTGACGTCCACATGGGTGACGCCGGTCGCCCTCCGGCCGCTGCCATCACGCTTGATCTCCAGAACCTCGTTGTGCGTCTTCAATGTGAAGTTCGGCTTTCCCATCAGGACGGGCAGGATCGTCGTCTGCGGAGCGGCCTTGGAATAGTTGCCGCAGCCGTATTTCTCGCAGAAACCGCAATAGGTGCAGGGCGCAAGCTGGACGCCGAGCGGATTGGTATAGGGGCGGCTCATATTCGCGGACGGTGCGGGGAAGGGGGAAAGGCCAAGCTCGCTCGCCGCCGCGCCGAACCGCTTCTGCGCGAAGGTCATCTCCATGGGCGGGTTCGGATAGTCGTCGCTGCGCCGGCCTTCGAAAGGATTGCCGCCCGCCTGCAGCGCGCCGCGCAGGTTGCCGGCCTTGCCGCCGATGCCGCAGAGCTTCTCGAAACGGTCGAAATGGGGCTCCAGCTCGGCGTAAGTGACGCCGTAATCCTGCACCGTCATGCCCTCCGGCAGGGGGCCGTAACGCTCGCTATTGTGGCTTGCGGCGACGAAATCCGACGGCAGGAAGCGGAAGGTCTGGCCGTTCCAGTGCACCCCGCTGCCGCCGACGCCGCTGCCGGGCAGGAACGATCCCCAGCGGCGCATCGGCAGGGCCGTCTGGCCGTCGTTGTTGCGGAAGGTCAGCGTTTCGCGCGCAGGATCCTGGAACATCTCTTGCCGCCAGTAGAAGCGCAGCTCGTCGGGCGCGAGCGTCGTCGGGAAATGGGTGGGCGTATCGCGCCAGCCGCCGCGTTCGAGCGCCAGCACCTGAAGGCCGGCCTCCGTCAGTTCCTGCGCCATGATCGCCCCCGTCCAGCCGAAGCCGACGAGCACCACATCCACCGGCGGCAATTTCTTCGCCATCGCTTACCTCCTCCTGCAGCTACGCCGCGTCGCTCCTACGGCACTTTCCATTCCGGCCGACCGGCGATGCCGACAGGAGGAATGTCGAGACGCTTGCCGTCGTGATCGAGGTAGTTGCGGTAGTCGTAGCGGGCGCCGGGAAAGCCGACGAGCCGCCAGCCGACCATGTCGCGGTTGCCGCCGTAGATCGGGTCGCTGAAGAAACCCTCTATCGTATTGTCGAGAACGAGACTGAAGAAGGTGGATGCGGGTGCGCCCTCGAGTTCGAGGTCACCCTTCTCCATCGCGGAGAGGAGACCGTCCTGAAGTCCGGCGTCGAGTTCGGCGAAGGTCTTGCCGTCGTGGGTCTTGCGACAGTGCTCGTCCAGCGCCGCGATCGTCTTGCGGTAAAGGCCTGCCGGCGGGCTTTCGAACTGGTATCCCTGCTCGTCGGTCCCTTCCAGGAAGGGGCCTTTCATGTACCAGCGCTCGCCGCGCCCGTAGAATCCGGCAAGCTGCCTGTCGATGAAGGTGACGACGTCCGCCTCGTCCGCGCCCGGCCCGCTCTCGTCCGACGGGATCAGGCGCGCGCTGATCGCCCGCACACATGCGCGCTCGGCGGCGGTGAAAAATGCCTGCGTCGGATCCGCCCGCGCCGGCTGATCGGCGATGCCGGGGATCCAGGGAATTCCTGCGCCCGACAGCGTTCTGGCAAAGACTTGCGGCGCGGCGATCGCCGCACTTGCGAACAAAAGCGAATGAATGAATTGTCGACGCGTCGGCAAACCTGTCCTCCCTCGGCCATGGAGCGAACCGTGCCGACGTGGAATGGTTCCAAAACAAAGATGTGACCGGCCGTGACTTGTCGTGATCGCCAGCGAGGCTATCTGGCTGTTGCAAGCAATCGGCGTCGATCTCGACGTTTCTTCTTGTAGGTCGGATGCAATCCGTCGCTTGCTATCGGCGGGCAGGGGAGGCTTAGAGATCGAAACAGCTTCGGGGGAAAGAATGTCCATCTACCGGGTCGGCTTCATCGTCATGTTGACATTGGTGACGATTGCGTTTTTCGCGGTCGTGACGCCGTTTTATTCGGCCGTCCTCTGGGCGGTCGTCTTTGCGATCATCTTCTTTCCCATCCATGCCCGGATCGCGCGCCGCCTGGATGGCCACAGCAACATCGCGGCCGCCATCTCGGTCCTGACTTGTCTTTGCCTCGTCATCGCTCCGGGTCTCGTCGTGCTGACCTCGCTCGTCAATCAGGCGAGCCAGTTGTACCAGCGCATACAGAGCGGGGAGATCGACCTTCCCGGCCTTCTGGAGAAACTGGAAAACGCCCTGCCGCATTTCGTGCGCAACTACATCGAAACCATGGATGCGGAGGGGCTGGGGCAGATGTGGGAAAGCGTGTCCTCGGCGGTGTTGGGAGGGGGCAGCTTCTTTGCGGGGCGGGCGTTGAGCATCGGCCAGAGCACTCTGGGTTTCTTCCTCTCGTTCGGCATCATGCTCTACCTGCTGTTTTTCCTCTTTCGCGATGGCCGGCAGTTGGCGCAGACCATAGGGCGCGCCATCCCTCTCAGCGACAATCATACCCGGCAGTTCGCCGGCAAGTTCACCTCCGTCGTGCGCGCGACCGTCCGCGGCAACCTGATCATCGCGATCATCCAGGGCGCGATCGGCGGCATCACCTTCTGGGCGCTCGACCTCAAGCCGGCACTGCTCTGGGGCGTCGCCATGAGCATCCTGTCGCTGCTTCCGGCCGTCGGCGCCGCGTTGATCTGGATCCCCGCCGCAGCGTACCTCGCGCTTCTGGACCTGTGGTGGCAGGCGGTCGTCCTGACCCTTGTCGGGGTATTCGTCATCGGGCTGGTCGACAATCTGCTGCGCCCGCCTCTGGTGGGACAGGAAACGAAGCTGCCGGATTACGTCGTGCTGATCTCGACGCTCGGCGGTATCGCGCTGATCGGCATCAACGGTTTCATCGTCGGGCCTATGGTGGCAGCCCTCTTCATCGCGGCCTGGTCGATCTTCGTGGCCGAGCGGCAATTTCCCGGGCAAGAAGCCGTGTCGGGGGACCATGCGCCTGCCTTGGATCGAAGAGAGGGCCCGCCGCCCGCAGGTGTCGAGACCGTGTCGCGTGAGCCGGGCCGGCGACCGTGACCATGCTGTCGGGCTTCTCCGGCCCGAAAATCTTGTGAGACTTGACGAATCTCAACTGCAGGTAGGGGATTTCTGTCGCCCCCGGGGCGAAAAGAGTGTGCAAAAATGCGTGACTACTAGATATTGCGTGTCGCTCCCGGACCAACATATTCCTATACCGGAGGCTGTGCGATCTGCATTTCCGTTCCCGGAAGCAAACCGCGCGTCTGCCATACCGCTCTCTCATTGTGGGGACTTCGATCGATGAACCGAACGGCAATGCCCAAACTCTCCAAATACACGCTGGGGCTGGATCCCGGTGTCGCATTGGGCCTTGTCGGCGCGGTCGCGTTCTTCCTCATCAGCGGCTTCGTCTCCTATCTCAATCTGCAAGCGCTGCGGGAGGGCAACGACAAGATCGTCCAGACCCATACGGCCATCGTGAGCCTCGACGGGCTGTTGTCTTATGTTCAGGACGCGGAGACCGGCCAGCGCGGGTTCCTGCTCACCAATGACGAGAGCTATCTCGGCCCTTACGATATCGCGATCCGGGCCATCCCCACCACGCTGGAGGAAATAAGCCAGCGCACGGCGGGCAATCCCGGGCAGACCCAACGGGTGAATACGCTTCGTCAGCATGTCGAGGCCAAGCTGGCCGAGTTGAACGAAACGATCGAACTCCGGCGGACCCAGGGCCTCGAGCCTGCTTTGGCGCTGGTCAACTCGGATAGCGGAAAAAGAGAAATGGATGCGATCCGCGCCGAGATCAGCGCCATGGCGCATACGGAGACGGAAGTCCGCGTGCGCCGGCTGGTCGACATGGCGGGCGCGCAGCAACGCGCTCTGGTCAGCACCGTCCTTTCGGCCGTTCTCGGTCTCCTGCTTTCCGCGACCATCGCCTTCCTCGTCCGGCGGGCAACGCTGGCGCGCCGTCGCGACGACTGGCTGCAGTCGGGAGAGGTCGAACTGGCATCCGCGATGATGGGCGATCAATCGCTGGAAAAGCTCGGCAACAGCATCCTCGATTTCCTGGCGCGATATATCGGAATAGCGGCCGGCGCGGTCTTTGCGGCCAGCGGCGATGGCTATCAGCGGATTTCGGTCTACGGTGTTCCTGAAGGGGCGAATATCCCCGAACGGTTCAAGCGGCGGGAGGGCCTGCTGGGCCAGGCCGCCGACGAGGGCAGGTCGATCGTGATCGACCGGGTGCCGGACGGCTATCTCGCCTTCGGCTCGGCGCTCGGCCGTGACAAGCCGACCCATCTGGTCATCCTGCCCGGTGCCGTCGACGGCGCCGTCAATTCCGTGATCGAACTCGGCTTCCTCCGGCCGATCGACGAGCACGCCGTCACCCTGCTTGAGCGCGCGTCGGGAGCGATCGCCGTCGCCGTCAGGTCGGCGATCTACCGCAGCGAGCTTCAGGACCTTCTGGAAGAGACCCAGAGGCAATCCGAGGAACTGCAAACGCAAAGCGAGGAGCTGAGGGTTTCGAACGAGGAGCTGGACGAGCAGAGCCGGGCCCTCAAGGAATCCCAGGCGCGTCTCGAGCAGCAGCAGGTCGAACTCGAACAGACGAATTCGCAGCTTGAGGAGCAGGCCCAGCAACTGGAGGTGCAGCGCGATGACCTCGAGCGGGTCAATGCCGCGGTTCAACTGAAGGCTCGCGAACTGGAGCAGGCGAGCCAGTACAAATCCGACTTCCTCGCCAATATGTCGCACGAATTGCGCACGCCGCTCAATTCGTCGCTGATCCTGGCAAAGCTTCTTGCCGACAATCCCGATGACAACCTGACCGAGGAGCAGGTCAAATATGCCAAGACGATCCAGTCTTCCGGCAATGACCTCCTGAACCTCATCAACGACATTCTCGATCTTTCCAAGATCGAGGCGGGGCATGTCGTGATCAATCCCGAGACCGTCCGGCTGGACCGGCTGGCCAACAACCTGCGTCAGGTTTTCCAGCCCATGACCGCGGACAAGGCGCTCGATTTCGCCGTCGAGATCGACGAGGATTGCCCGGCGATCGTCGAAACCGACATGCAGCGGGTCGAGCAGGTGCTGAAGAACCTGCTTTCGAACGCCATCAAGTTCACCGAGGCCGGAAAGGTCGCGCTGTCGGTCGGCGCCGGCGGCGACGGTCTGCTTGTCTTCCGCGTGTCGGATACCGGCATCGGGATCGCCAAGGAGCAGCAGCAAAGCATCTTCGAGGCTTTCCACCAGGCCGACGGGACGATCAGCCGGAAATATGGCGGGACGGGACTCGGTCTTTCGATCTCGCGCGAACTGGTGCGCCTGCTCGGCGGGACGATCGCGCTGGAAAGCGAGGCCGGTCGGGGCAGCACCTTCACCGTCGCCATCCCGCAAAACTACGATCCGTCGAAGGTGGAACCCCGCAGCCAGGGCGCTGCGCGCCCGCCCGCGCAGGAGGTTTCCGTCACCGGGCAGGACCGGACGACCACGGTGCCGCGGATCCCCCGAAAGGTCGAGGACGACCGCGACTCCCTCGGCGACGCGCGGCGCGTCCTGCTGGTGATCGAGGATGACGACACGTTCGCGGCGATCGTGCGCGACCTCTCGCGGGAGATGGGCTTCCAGGTGATCGTGGCCGGAACGGCCGAGGAGGCGCTGAGCCTTGCCAAGGACGTCATGCCGAGCGCGATCGTGCTCGATGTCGGTCTGCCCGACCAGTCGGGCCTGGCGGTCCTCGACCGGCTGAAGCACGATATCCAGACCCGCCATATCCCCATCCACGTCGTATCGGGAAGCGACCATACCGAAACAGCCTATTCGCTCGGTGCGGCGGGCTATGCCGTCAAGCCAGTGGACCGGGAGGAGCTGATCGACGTGCTCCACAAGCTCGAAGCGCGGCTCTCCCAAAGGGTCCACCGCGTGTTGATCGTGGAGGACGACCCGGTGCAGCGCGAGGCCGTGGCGAAGCTGCTGGGCTCCCAGGATGTCACGACCGTCACGGCCAGCACGGCGGCCGAATGCCTCGACCTCCTGCGGGAGGACACGTTCGACTGCATGGTGCTCGACCTTTCCCTGCCGGATACATCAGGCTACGCGTTGCTCGAGACCCTCAGCCAGGAAAGCGCCTATGCCTTCCCGCCGGTCATCGTCTATACCGGCCGGGAACTGTCGGCGGACGAGGAGCAGAAGCTGAGGCGCTATTCCAAGTCCATCATCATCAAGGGCGCCAAGTCGCCCGAGCGCCTGCTCGACGAGGTGAGCCTCTTCCTCCACCAGGTTATTTCCGAGCTTCCCTACGAGCAGCAGAAGATGATCCGCAAGGCCCGCCATCGGGACGCGCTTCTCGAAGGGCGACGCATCCTCGTCGTCGAAGACGACGTGCGAAATGTCTATGCGCTCACCAACATCTTCGAGCCGCGCGGCGCGATCGTGGAAATCGCCCGCAACGGCCGTGAAGCGCTGGAGGCGCTGGAGAAGGCCTCGGCCGATCCGGGCGGGCAGATCGACCTGGTGCTCATGGATGTGATGATGCCCGTGATGGACGGGCTGACCGCGACGCGGGAAATCCGGCGCAATCCGGCCTGGAAGAAGCTGCCGATCATCACGCTGACGGCAAAGGCGATGCCGGACGACCAGCAGCGGTGCATCGACGCTGGCGCGAACGACTACATGGCCAAGCCGCTCGATGTTGAAAAGCTTCTTTCGCTCGTGCGGGTCTGGATGCCGAAATGAGCCATCCCGCACCATCGGAGAAGATCGAGGATATCGAGATCCGGCTGCTGCTGGAGGCGCTGTTCCTCAAATATCACTATGATTTCCGCAATTACGCGATGGCCTCCATCAAGCGCCGCCTCAGGCAGGCGCGCGAGCAACTCGGGTTTGCGACCTTCTCGGCCCTTCAGGAAGACCTGCTGCGCGATCCGGGTCTGCTGCCGCGCCTGCTGCGTTTCCTCACCGTACAGGTCAGCGAGATGTTTCGCGACCCGAGCTATTTCAAGGCGATCCGCGAGAAGGTCGTGCCGCACCTTCGCACCTATCCGTCCCTCAAGATCTGGGTCGCCGGCTGCAGCGGCGGCGAGGAGCTTTATTCGCTCGCCATCCTGTTTCGCGAGGAGGGTCTGGAGGAGCGGACCATCTTCTACGCGACGGATATCAACCACGAAGCCCTGCAGGCCGCCGAGGCAGGCATCTTCGCCCTGGACCGCCTGCAGCGCTTTACCGAGAATCATCAAAAGTCGGGCGGCAGGTCTTCCCTGTCCGACTACTATCAGGCGGCCTACGGCCGGGCGGTCTTCGACAAGACGCTGCGCCGCAACGTGGTCTTCTCGGATCACAGTCTGGTCACCGATGCCGTCTTTGCCGAGATGCACCTCATCTCCTGCCGCAACGTGATGATCTATTTCGACCGCGACCTGCAGGACCGCGCTCTCGGCCTCTTCAAGGATTCCCTCACGCGCAAGGGCTTCCTGGGGCTGGGGTCGAAGGAGAGCCTGCGCTTCTCCCGCCACGCGGCGGCATTCACGGATTTCGTGCGCGAAGAAAAGATCTACCAGAGGCGGGCGGAATGAGGGCCGCTCGAACCGAAGCGATCGTGATCGGTGCGTCCGCCGGCGCCGTGGAGGCGCTGTCGGTCATCCTCCCGTCGCTGCCGCCGGAATTTCGCCTGCCGATCATCGTCGTCGTCCATGTCCCCTCGGACAGGCGGAGCATCATGGCCGATCTGTTCCGAGCCAAGTGCCGGCTCGATGTGCGGGAAGCCGAGGACAAGGAGCCCATCGCCGCCGGCACGATCTATTTCGCACCGCCGGACTACCACCTGCTGGTCGAAGCCGACAGGAGCCTTTCCCTTTCCAATGACGAAGCCGTTCTTTTCTCGCGCCCGTCGATCGACGTCCTGTTCGAAAGCGCCGCCGATGCCTATGGGGCGGGCGTGACCGCGATCGTGCTCACCGGCGCCAACCAGGACGGGGCGAGTGGCCTTGGGGCCATTGTCGAGGCCGGCGGCATCGCCATCGTCCAAAATCCTGCCGAGGCGTTCGCTTCGGCGATGCCGGAGGCTGCAATCCACAAATGTCCGGAGGCGCTGGTGCTGTCGCTCGCGGCCATCGTCGAATATTTGAAGAAGGTTTGAGACAATCATGGAACCGGTCCCCTTTCTTTTGGTCGACGATCTGGAGGAGAATCTCCTTTCGCTCGAAGCCCTGCTGCGCCGCGAGGATATCCATATCCTCAAGGCCGGCTCGGGTGACCAGGCGCTGGAGATCCTGCTCAAGCACGATGTCGCGCTTGCCCTGGTGGATGTCCAGATGCCGGGCCTGAACGGCTTCGAACTGGCCGAGCTGATGCGTGGAAACGAGCGTACCCGCCGGACTCCGATCATCTTCGTGACGGCGGGCAGCGCCGACGGCCAACGCCGGTTCCAGGGTTACGAGGCCGGCGCCGTCGACTTCATTCAAAAGCCGATCGAGCCGGACATCCTCCGCAGCAAGGTGGACGTCTTCTTCGAACTCTATCGGCAGCGGCAGCAACTGGCGGCGCAGCGGGACGAACTGGCGGCACAGGCCGCCGCGCTGCAGGAGGCGGCGCGCCACAAGGACATCCTGCTTCAGGAGATCAACCATCGGATCAAGAACCTTTTCAGCCTGACGGCAGGGTTGATATCGGTCAGCGCGAAGCCGGCGACGAGCGTCGGTGAGTTGGTCGCCGATCTGCGAGCCCGGATGCAGGCCCTTGCCCGGGCGCACGAACTCACGCTGCCCGAACTCGACAGTGAAAACGCCAGCCAGACCACAACCACCGTCTTCGCGCTCCTTGGCGCGCTGATCGCTCCGCACGAAAATCCCGAAGTTCCCCGCGTGACGATCACCGGGCACGATGTCTCCGTGAGGGGGAAGGCGCTGACGTCGCTTGCGCTGCTGCTTTACGAACTCGTCACGAACGCGGCGAAATACGGCGCCCTGTCCACGACAACGGGCCGCCTCCAGGTGGATGTTTCGTCGGCCGAGGGAACGCTTCGCCTGAAGTGGATCGAAGACGGATTTTCAACGCCGCCGGAAGCGGCGTCCCATGAGGGCTTCGGCACGACGCTGGAGAAGGCGACCCTCCAGGGATTGCAAGGGACCTTGGTGCGGGACTGGTGGGAGAATGGCCTGAGTATGACGATAGCAGTCCCGCTGGAAAAGCTGCTGGACTGAGCGAAATCCGAAGACGCGCAGGGATGCGCTTGCGTCTTCAAGGCAACAAGGCATGTGTGATCAGTCGCCGGCCCTGAAGCCGGTGCCCGTCATTTCGCTGAGCTTGCGGGTCGTTTCGACGAGCAGCTGGATCGTTGTCGATATATCCGGCGCAAGCGTGTTGATGAGCGTGATATAGGGCACCGTCAGCGCTGCGATGGCACTTGCGTCCGCGCCGAGCACGGGGGCGGAAAGGTTGATGACGCCCGCCGTCTGCGCGCTCGGCATCATCTCGTAGCCGCGGGTGCGGATCAAGTCGAGCCGGGCCAGGAATTCCGGCGTCATGCTCGCATCCGTCCCGCCGTCGCCCACATGTTCGGCGATCATGCGGTCGCGCTCCTGCGCCGGGTGGAAAGCGAGCAGTGCGTGGCCGGAGCCGGTATCGAACAGGCCGATGCGCGAGCCGACGCGGATCGAGATGCCCCAGTAGCCGGGCGCCTCCTGCTGGGCGATCACCACCGGATTTCCTCTGTCGAAGACGACGAGCTGGTTGGCCTGACGCGAGGCTTCCGCAAGCTCGCGCATCAGCGGCACGGCGAAGGAGACCAGGCGACGCACGGGGGCGTGGAGCTGGGCGAGACCAAAGAGCTTCAATGTAAGCGAGAATCGATCGCCGTCGATGCGGGTGACGTAGCCGCGCTTCACCAGCCGGTCGAGCATGCGATAGAACTCGTTGGGACTACGATCCAGCCGCTTGGCGATCTCCGCCTGCGTGAGCCCGCCGTCGACACCGGCAAGAAGCTCCAGAATGTCGAGGCCCTTGTCGAGCGCCGGTGCCCTGTAGCGATCGTTTTCCTCTTCCGCCACCTTCTCCCTCCAGTAAATATAGTAATTCATATACGCAAGACAGTAGTTATATCAATCCCCGAACCCGCCTGCATGCTTGACGATCGACCTGCAAGCGGTTTGTATATGAATGGATTTCTTGTTCTTGAGAGATCCGCTAGGTGGCTCGCGGAAGAGAATGTCGGATGTATCGCCATCAACGGCAGGTAAGAATGATGAAATCCGAAACAGTTCGCTTTCGGCCGTGCGAGCACGTGCGCACAAGCCATAAATCGGAGGGGGAGATCGGTCTTTCCGCCGAGCACATCCATATCGTCACGCGCCGTCCGGGTGCCTGACGCCAAGCAAGGAGCCGTCATGTCCCTCGAAAACAAGCGTGTCCTCATCACCGCCGCCGGCCAGGGCATCGGCCGGGCAAGCGCCATCGCCTTTGCCCGCGCGGGCGTAAGGGTGGTGGCCACCGATATCAATGCCGATGCCCTGAAGGCGCTTGAGGGCGAAGAGGGCATCGAGACCCGCATCCTGGACGTGCTGGATGCGGAAGCGGTCACACGCGTGGTTCCCGCCGCCGGCCCCTTCGACGTGCTCTTCAATTGCGCCGGCTTCGTGCATGCCGGCACGATCCTCGATATGCCGGACAAGGACCTCGACTTCGCCTTCGATCTCAATGTGCGCGCCATGGTGCGCACCATCCGCGCCGTCCTGCCGGCCATGCTGGAGAAGAAGGACGGCGCGATCATCAACATGGCCTCGGTCGCCTCCAGCGTGAAGGGCGTGCCGAACCGTGCGGCCTATACCATCACCAAGGCCGCCGTCGTCGGCCTCACCAAATCGGTCGCCGCCGACTATGTCGGCGAGGGGATACGCTGCAACTGCATCTGCCCCGGCACGGTCGAAAGCCCTTCGCTCCAGGATCGCCTGCGCGCGCAAGGCGATTATGAAACGGCACGCGCCGCCTTCATCGCCCGCCAGCCGATCGGCCGCATCGGCACGCCGGAAGAGATCGCCGATCTCGCCGTCTATCTCGCCGGCGCTACATATACGACCGGCCAAGCCTATGCCATCGACGGCGGCTGGACCATCTGAGGCATCCGCACCGCGAGGATAACTTGCGGCCGAACAGACCACTCCAGGGGCTTGCCATGACCAAGATCACCAGTCTTCGTTCGATCGACCTTCGCTTTCCCACCTCGCAGAGCCTCGACGGCTCGGACGCGATGAACCCGGACCCGGACTATTCGGCCGCCTATGTCGTGCTCGGCACGGACACGGCCGGCCTTGAAGGTCATGGCCTCACCTTCACCATCGGCCGGGGCAACGACATCTGCTGCATGGCGATCGAGGCGATGAAACATCTGGTGGTCGGGCTCGATCTCGACTGGGTGCGAGAAAATCCCGGGCGCTTCTGGCGCCATGTGACGAGCGACAGCCAGCTTCGCTGGATCGGGCCGGACAAGGGCGCCATGCATCTGGCCACGGGCGCCGTCGTCAATGCGGTCTGGGACCTTCTTGCCAAACGGGCCGGAAAGCCGGTCTGGCGTCTCGTCGCCGAGATGAGCCCGGAAGAAATCCTTTCCATCGTCGATTTCCGCTATCTCACAGATGCCCTGACACCGGACGAGGCGCTCGCCATCCTCCGCAAGGCCGAGGCCGGCAAGGCGGAGCGCATCGCGACGCTGGAGAGGGAAGGCTATCCCTGCTACACGACTTCGGCCGGCTGGCTCGGCTATGACGACGAGAAGCTGCGCCGCCTCTGCCAGGAAGCCGTCGACCAGGGCTTCAACCATATCAAGATGAAGGTCGGCCGGGATCTTGAGGACGACAAGCGGCGTCTGCGCATCGCCCGCGAGGTGATGGGCGAGGAACGCACGATGATGATCGACGCCAACCAGATCTGGGAGGTCGGTCAGGCGATCGACTGGGTGACGGCGCTGAAGCCCTACAAGCCTTTCTTCATCGAGGAACCGACGAGCCCCGACGATATTGCCGGCCACAAGGCGATCCGCAAGGCGGTGCATCCGGTCAAGGTGGCGACGGGCGAGATGTGCCAGAACCGTATCATCTTCAAGCAGATGATCGTCGGCGGCGCCATCGACATCGTGCAGATCGACTCGTGCCGCATGGGCGGCCTCAACGAGGTGCTCGCCGTTCTGCTGATGGCGGCCAAATACGGTCTGCCGGTCTGGCCGCATGCCGGCGGCGTCGGCCTTTGCGAATATGTCCAGCATCTCTCGATGATCGATTATGTTGCCGTATCCGGCACGAAGGACGGCCGGGTGATCGAATATGTCGACCATCTGCACGAGCATTTCCTAGATCCGTGCCGCATCGAGAACGCCGCCTACATGCCGCCGTCGCAGCCGGGCTTCTCCATCGAGATGAAACCGGCGTCGATCGCCGCCTATACGTTCGGCGGGAACTGATGTCCTTTCGCGCTTTCCGGCGGTCCTCGCCCTCGGCTTGCGAGGGCTGCAAAACTCGCTTACGAAAATAAAGGACAGGCGGGGAGGGGAACCATGCAGGATCGGAACAGGGATGAAGAGCTTCGGCTGGACGATCCCGAGCGCGTCTACCGCGTTTTGATCGCCGATCTGATCGGCCTTCGTCTCGATGGCGAGGGACGCCCCGATTTCAGCGAGGCCGCCGCGCATATCACCGCGCGTGGCGGTGTCTTCCACGATGGGGCCGCTCAGGGCGAGACATTGCCTGCGGGCATTCATTTCTTCTACCAGCCGGATCTCAGTGCCGAGGCCGACATCCTTGCGCAGACCGCGAAGGGTCAATATGACGCCCTCATCGCCGCCGCGACCTTCATCCCGCGCCAGGCCGTCTTTGCGCTCGGCGGCGTGCGCATCGGCGCCGGCACCGGCAATATGGGTTCGGCTTCGTGGGGCGGCGGCAATGGCGAGGGCGGCATCGCGCCGCTCATGAACACTCCGGGCATCAACAGCCGCGCGACGGCGCAGATGGTGATGAAGGCGATCCTGAAGGTGCTGCCGGATCTGCCGGTCGATCGTCTGCACGAACGCGTCGCGGCGGGCGATTTCGACACGGGCCGGGATCTGAAATCCTATCCGACCGCCAAGCTCGAAGGCCGACGCATGGCAATACTCGGCTATGGCAATATCGGGCGCGAAGTGGCGAAGCTCGCCCGCGCCTTCGGCATGCAGGTGGCTCTTTACGCACGCGCCGCGCACCGCCAATGGATCGAAGCGGAAGGCTTTGCCTATGCGGCGACGCCCGAGGAGGCGGCAAAGGGAGCCGATGTGCTCAGCGTCCATGTCGGCCTCGGCCGGCTCGATGCGGTCACCCGCGCCTATGCCAATGCCGGCATTGTCGGCGACGCGGTGCTCTCGGCGATGAACCGCGGCGCCGTCATCGTCAATTACGACCGCGGTGAGGTGGTGGATGCCAGCGCGCTCGACCGGGCGCTCGCCTCCGGCCAGGTGCGCCACGCCGCCATCGATGCGGATCTCTTCAAGGATGCGGAAAGCGGCGCGCTGAGCGGGCCGATGCTGCCCTATCTGACGCTTGCCGGCCGGCATCCGGGAAAGCTCGAATTGCTGCCTCATGCCGCGGCCGATACCGATCATCCGTCCCGCGTCGCCGGCGCCTGCCAGGCGGTGGACCAGATCCTCGACGCCATCCGCCATCGCAGCGTCCGCAACCTGAAGGGCGATCTGCCAGAAGGCTATGTCGATGCCGGCGCGAAGGTGCCGCACGGCATCGGGCGCGTTGCGACCGCGACCCTCGCCGCCGCCGTCGCCGATCCGCGCTTTGCCGAGCTTCACGGCGTGTCTCGGGAGATCGCCGACACGCTCGAAGCGGTCGTCGAGGCGGTGGACGAGGGCATGACGCATCAGCCGGCCGAGGGCGACGTCGCCTCGCTGACCCATCTCCTGCTGCGCCAGCGCCAGCTCATCGAGGCGCTGGGTCTCGACGGACCGGCGGAGGCGTGACCGGAACTTTCCGCTTTCCATGCCGTTCACATCCCGACAGGCCATACAGGGAGTGACGCCATGACCCACCAGCAAGATGAACGCGGCGATCCGATCAGCCGCACTCATGATCCCGTGCGCAAGGAATTCGATGCGCGCGAGGCGCGGCAAGGGCGCCTTGGACGGCCGGTCCTGCGGATTCTCGGCATCAGTCTCGCTCTTGCCTTTCTCGTCTGGGGCGCTGTCGAGCTTTGGAGCGACCGTGCCGATCCCTCCGCCCCGGTCGACACGTCGCAGACATCTTCCACATCCGATACACAGGCGCCGAGCGAGGGGACGATCGACGATACGGTCCCCGGCAATACGCAGACGGTGCCGACGGACCGTGATCCGACCCCGCAATCGGGCACCGGCGGCGACAGCCAGCTCGTGACGCCCGACGGCACGCAGCGCTGACGGAAACCCGCTTCAGCCGGCGGTGTCGGGCTCCACCGTCAGCTTGACGCGGTCGGCTGCAAAGCGCGTGCGGGAGAACTGGACTGGCGTTCCCGCAAGGTCGGTATTGACCGCCGTCGCAACGAGGATGATGGCACCGGGCGAAAGCTTCAGGTGCCGGATGTCGTCGCCTTCCGCATGGAGCGCCGAGATCTCCGTCGAGCGGCGCACATAGTCGGGCAGGCCGAGTTGGCGGAAGGACGCGGTGATCGACCGCGTCCTTTCATATGCCGCCGCCATGTCGGCGAAGCGATCGGCGGGAAAGTAGTGGGTCGCGCGGGAGATCGGGCGCTTGTCCGCGCTGTTGACGGTCTCGAGCCGCACGCACGGGGCGCCCGGACTGAGCCCGAGCGCCTCGGCAACGCGGTTTGACGCCGCCTCCGTCGCCGCCTCCAGCAGTCGTCCTTCCAGATCGCGCGCCTGATTGCCGAGGCCTTGGGAAAAGCGTGTCCGGCGCGAGATGGGAAAGCGCAGTCGGTCGCGCCGTTCGATACGCGTGCCTATACCCTGGATCGGGCGCACGATACCTTCCTCCGTCAAGGCCGCCATGGCGCTTCGCACCGTGTGCCGGTTCACGCCGAAACGGGCGGCCAGCGCCGTTTCCGGCGGCATCACGCCGGTCTCGTCGAAGTCGCCATTGTTGATCGCAAGGCGCATGCGGTCAGCGATCTGCCGCCAGAGCGCCACGCCCGATTGCCGTTCCACCATCGTCGCCCTCGCTACCCCTCTAAATCCCTGTTGTCACACCCTTGTCATTCCAGCCGATTAAGACGAGACTTAGATGTTCGGTTGTCTAGATTAATAGACATTTGGAGGTGGGGCAATGGCATCGATTGAGGAAACCGCCGTAAGCGCCGCGACGGGCGAGCGTCGGCGGACAATGGGCTTGCTTGCGAAGGCGAGCACGGCCGAATTGCGGGCGGCCTTCGACGCGCTCGGCGTGAAACCGACCGTCCAGCCGGTGCGCGGCCCGGAAACGGGCTTGGTCATGGTGCGCGGGCGGATGGGCGGCGGTGGTGCACCATTCAACCTCGGCGAGGCGACGGTCAGCCGTGCGAGCATCCGTATGGCCGACGGCACTGTCGGCCATGGGCAGGCGCTCGGTACGGACGGTGAGAAGGCGCGGCTCGCGGCGATCTTCGATGCGCTCTTCCAGCAGCCGGCCCGCAAGGCCGAGGTGGAGGCGCTGCTTGACGCCATCGCCGCGCGGATCGCCGCCGAGGATGCGGAAAGGACGCGCCAGACCGCCGCCACCCGGGTCGATTTCTTCACCATGGTTCGCGGAGAGGACTGATGACGACAGACACGCTCGCCTTTGCCGGCGGTTTCAGGGAGCGGGTGTTCGAGGCCCAGGCCGTCTTCCGGACACTGATGGACTGCATGGCCCGGCCGGGCACGATCGGCTGGATCGATGCGGTCGTCATGCCGCCCGCGCCGCTGAATGCGACGGCCGGTGCCATCGCGCTGACGCTGTGCGACCACGATACCGCCGTCTGGCTCACCCCGGTGCTTGCAGGTTCGGCGCTGCCGGGCTGGCTTGCCTTCCATGCCGGCGCGGCGATCACGGATGCACGCCAGGATGCCCGTTTCGCCTTCGTGGAAAAGGGCGCCATGGTTCCCGATCTCTGCCTTTTTGCGCAGGGCACGCAGGAATATCCGGATCGCTCGACGACCCTGGTCGTCGAGATCGAGGCCTTTGAAGGTGGCCGGCCGTTCATGCTGACGGGACCGGGGATCCGCATCGGGAACGAAATCGCGCCCGTCGGCCTTCCAGACATGTTCCCAACGTTCTGGGCGGAGAACCGCCATAAATTTCCGCGCGGTGTCGATCTGATCCTCGTTGCGGGCGAAGAAATCCTCTGCCTGCCGCGCACCACCCTCATCAGCGTGAAGGAGGCGTAGACATGTACGTTGCCGTCAAGGGTGGCGAGGCCGCCATCTCCAACGCCCACCGCCTTCTCGCCGACCGTCGGCGTGGCGATCGTTCGCTGCCGGCGATACGCATTGAGCAGATCGTCGCCCAGCTCGGCCTTGCCGTCGACCGCGTGATGGCGGAAGCCTCGCTCTACGACCGTTCGCTCGCGGCGCTTGCCATAAGGCAGGCGCGGGGCGACATGATCGAGGCGATCTTCATCCTGCGCGCCTATCGCACGACTTTGCCGCGCTTCGGCTATTCGCAGCCGGTGGAGACGGGTGACATGCGCGTCGAGCGCCGCGTCTCGGCGACCTACAAGGATCTGCCGGGCGGCCAGCTTCTCGGTCCCACCTTCGACTATACGCACCGTCTGCTCGATCCGTCGCTCTTGACGGACGAGGCGGTGGACGCGCCGCTGGAGCGCGAGGAGGCCGGCGAGCCGGTCATGCGCGTCTCCGACATTCTGGCCGGCGAAGGCCTTGTCGAGGATGACGGCAGCCTGCCGGACGGCCATCAACCGGGAGACCTGACGCGCGAGCCGCTGGAATTCCCGATGGCGCGGGACCTGCGCCTGCAGGCGCTCGCCCGTGGCGACGAGGGTTTCCTGCTGGCGCTCGGCTACTCCACGCAGCGCGGCTATGCCCGCACCCATCCCTTCGTTGGGGAGGTGCGCATCGGCGAGGTCGAGGTGGAGCTGGACATGCCGGAACTCGGCTTTTCCGTCTCGCTCGGCCGCATCCAGGTGACGGAGTGCCAGATGATCGCCCAGTTCAAGGGTTCGGCGAAGAACCCGCCGCAGTTCACCCGCGGCTACGGTCTCGTCTTCGGCCAGAGCGAGCGCAAGGCCATGGCGATGTCGCTGGTCGACCGGGCGCTGCGGGCGGAGGAATTCGGCGAGGATATCGTCGCCCCGGCACAGGACGAGGAATTCGTCATCTCGCACTCGGACAACGTGCAGGCGACCGGCTTCGTCGAGCACCTGAAGCTGCCGCATTACGTGGATTTCCAGGCCGAACTCGATCTCGTGCGCCGCATGCGGCGCGAATACGAGGCCGCGCAGAACAACGATCTTCCGGAGGCCGCAGAATGAGCATCGCAGACCTCGCAACCTACAATTTCGCCTATCTCGACGAACAGACGAAACGCATGATCCGCCGGGCGATCCTGAAGGCGATCGCCATTCCCGGCTACCAGGTGCCCTTCGCCTCGCGCGAAATGCCGATGCCCTATGGCTGGGGCACCGGCGGCGTGCAGGTGACGGCGGCGATCCTTGGCCCCAAGGATGTGCTGAAGGTCATCGACCAGGGGGCGGACGACACCACCAACGCCGTCTCCATCCGCGCCTTCTTCCAGAAGGTCGCCAATGTGGCTGTCACGACCAAGACGCGCGCGGCGACGATCATCCAGACACGCCACCGCATTCCCGAGGAGAGGCTGACGGCCGGGCAGACACTCGTCTACCAGGTGCCGATCCCGGAACCCTTGCGCTTCCTCGAACCGCGCGAGACAGAGACGCGCAAGATGCATGCGCTCGAAGAATACGGCCTCATGCATGTCAAGCTCTACGAGGACATCGCCCGCAACGGCCATATCGCCACGACCTATGCCTATCCGGTGAAGGTGGAGGGCCGTTACGTCATGGACCCGTCGCCGACGCCGAAATTCGACAATCCGAAGATGCATATGTCGGAAGCGCTCCAGCTTTTCGGCGCGGGACGCGAAAAGCGCATCTACGCGGTGCCGCCCTTCACCGAGGTCGTCAGCCTCGATTTCGAGGACCATCCCTTCGAGATTCAGACCTTCGACAAGCCCTGCGCGCTGTGCGGCGCGGAAAATGTCTATCTCGACGAGGTGGTGCTCGATGACAAGGGCGGGCGGATGTTCGTCTGCTCGGACACCGACCATTGCGAGGAACGCTGCGCAAACGGCCATCGCGGCCATCTTGCCTATGACAAGGAGGCTGCGGAATGACCGATACCCCGCTTCTCAAGGTCCGTGATATTTCAAAGTTCTACGGCGCCCGTATTGGCTGCCGGAATGTCTCCTTCGATCTCTGGCCGGGTGAGGTGCTGGCGGTCGTCGGTGAATCCGGCTCGGGCAAGACGACGCTGCTCAACTGCCTCGCCACCCGCCTGATGCCGACCTCCGGCGCCGTCGAATACCGCATGCGCGATGGCCAGATGCGCGACCTCTCCCGCATGAGCGAGGCGGAGCGCCGCTTCCTGATGCGCACGGACTGGGGCTTCGTGCACCAGAACCCGGCGGACGGCCTGCGCATGGCGGTGTCGGCCGGCGCCAATGTCGGGGAGCGGCTGATGGCCGTCGGCGAACGCCACTACGGCCATATCCGCGCGACGGCCGGCAACTGGCTCGGCCGCGTCGAGATCGATACGGACCGCATCGACGACCAGCCCCGCGCCTTTTCCGGCGGCATGCGCCAGCGCCTTCAGATCGCCCGCAACCTCGTCACCGCGCCGCGTCTTGTCTTCATGGACGAGCCCACGGGCGGCCTCGATGTCTCGGTGCAGGCGCGCCTGCTCGATCTCCTGCGCGGTCTCGTGCAGGACCTCGGTCTCTCGGCGATCATCGTCACGCACGACCTTGCCGTCGCGCGCCTCCTCTCGCACCGCATGATGGTGATGAAGGACGGCGTCGTCATCGAGCAGGGGCTGACCGACCGCGTGCTCGACGATCCGCGCGAAGCCTATACCCAGCTCCTCGTCTCCTCGATCCTTCAGGTGTGACCATGCCGACCCCGCTCGTTGTTTCCGAAGTCGCGAAGAGTTTTACCATGCATCTTCGCGACGGCATCCGCCTGCCCGTCATGTCGAATGTCGCCTTCTCGGTGAAGGCCGGCGAATGCGTCGTGCTGGGCGGCCCGTCCGGCATCGGCAAGAGTTCGCTGCTCAAGATGGTCTACGGCAACTATGCCGTCGACAGCGGCCAGATCCTGATCGAGCACGGCGGCCGCCTGCTCGATCTTGCGGCCGCCGATCCGCGCACGATCCTCGCCGTCCGGCGTGCGACGCTCGGCTATGTCAGCCAGTTCCTGCGCACCGTGCCGCGCGTCGCGGCCGTCGATGTCGTCGCCGAGCCGCTCACCGCCCGCGGCGTCGCGGCGGCCGAGGCGAAGGCGACGGCGGAAGCGATGCTCGCGCGGCTCAACCTGCCGCGCGAACTCTGGCAACTGCCGCCCGCCACCTTCTCCGGCGGCGAGCAGCAGCGCGTCAACATCGCCCGCGGCTTCATCACCGATCACCGCATCCTGCTGCTCGACGAGCCAACCGCCTCGCTCGACGCGAGGAACCGCGCGGTGGTCATCGAGATGATCGCGGAGAAGAAGGCCGCCGGCGTGGCCCTTCTCGGCATCTTCCACGACGAGGACGTGCGCGAAGAGGTCGCCGACCGCATCGTCGACGTCTCCGCCTTCTCGCCGCGAAGGGCCGTCGCATGACGAGGCTTTCCGAAACGCCGCTGGTCCACCCGACCGCTGTCGTTTCCGACACGGTGCTCGGCCGCTACACGGAGGTCGACGAGAACTGTCGCATCAGCGAGGCGGAGATCGGCGACTATTCCTACATCATGAACGGCGGCTCCGTCTGGTGTGCGACGATCGGCAAGTTCGCCAACATCGCCGCATCGGTGCGCATCAATGCCACCAACCACCCCATGTGGCGTGCGACGCTGCATCATTTTAGCTACCGCGCCAACGATTACTGGCCGGATGCCGATCACGAAGCCGACTTCTTCGAGTGGCGGCGCGGGCAGCGCGTCATCATCGGCCATGACGTGTGGATCGGCCACGGATCGACCATCCTGCCCGGTGTCAAGATCGGCAACGGCGCCGTCATCGGCTCGGGCGCGGTCGTGACGAGGGACGTCGAACCCTACACGGTCGTCGGCGGCGTCGCGGCGAAAGTCATCCGTGAACGTTTTTCCCGAACCATCGCCGAACGCATGGAAAAACTCGCCTGGTGGGATTGGGATCACGCCCGGCTGCGCATAGCCTTGGACGACTTTCGCAGACTTGACGCAGAAGCCTTCCTCACCCGTCACGACGGGTGAGGAAGCGCTTTCAGGCACCGGAAATTCAGGCCTGTGGCCTGTTATTGTTTCGACACGAAACTGACATCGCCCCTTCATCAACAGCGTTTAGAGCCAGTCCTGAAAACGACAAGGCTGCCTTGGCCTTGATGCGACACAGGACAAAGGGATCCGCCATGTTCCGACTGAAGAATGTCACCCGCCGTTTCGGCGAGCGCGTCGCGGTCGCCGACGTGACCTTCGACATACCGCAGGGCCAGATGGTCGGCGTCATCGGCCGCTCCGGCGCCGGCAAGTCCACCATGCTGCGCATGATCAACCGCCTTGCCGACCCGAGCGAGGGCACGATCCACTTCAATGACGTCGAGGTCTCCGCGCTGCGCGGCGCGGGCTTGCGCAACTGGCAGCGCGACTGTGCGATGATCTTCCAGCAGTTCAACCTGGTGCCGCGCCTCGACGTGCTCACCAACGTCCTGCTCGGCCGCCTCAACCATCGTTCGACGGCCATGAGCATCCTCAATCTCTTCACCCGCGAGGAGCGCATCATGGCGATCGCCGCGCTCGAACGCCTCGGCATCGAGCAGACCGCGCTGCAGCCGGCCGGCACGCTCTCGGGCGGCCAGCAGCAGCGCGTGGCAATCGCAAGGGCGCTGATGCAGGATCCGAAGATGCTGCTCGCCGACGAGCCGATCGCCTCGCTCGACCCGCTCAACGCCAAGATCGTTATGGACGCGCTGCGCGACATCAACGAGCGCGAGGGCATCACCGTCATCACCAACCTGCACACGCTGGATACGGCGCGCGCCTATTGCGAGCGCATCATCGGCATGGCGCATGGCCGCGTCGTCTTCGACGGTCCGGCGCGCGACCTCGACGCCGAGGCGGTGCGCACGATCTACGGCACGGGCGCCGATGGGGCAGCGATCGACGAGAGCGTCACCTCCACGGCGATCCGCAACCCGGCCCGCCAGGACAACACCAAGGAATCCGCCGGCCCGACACCGCTGGCACTGGCCGGCCTTTGAGCCGACCGGGATCGATCGGCCCGCGTGAAGGGCCATCATTTTTCAAGAGCCCGGCGAAGCCGGTCAAACAGGAGAAAGACCATGCTGAAGAAAGCTCTTCTCGGCGCCGTGGCGCTCATCGCGCTCGCCGGCCATGTGCAGGCTGAAGACCTCAAGGAATTCCGCGTCGGCATCATCGGCGGCGAGAACGAAGCCGACCGCCTGCGCAACTACCAGTGCCTCGGCGATCACCTGAAGGCCGAGCTCGGCTTCGAGAAGGTCTCGTTCTTCCCGGCCGCCGACTATGACGGCGTCATCCAGGGCCTGCTCGGCGGCACGCTCGACTATGCCGAACTCGGCGCGTCCGGCTTTGCCAAGATCTACCTCGCCAAGGCCGACGCCGTCGAGCCGATCCTGACGACCGTCCAGACCGACGGCTCGACCGGCTATCATTCGATCATGGTCGCCCGCAAGGACAGCGGCATCACCAAGCTGGAGGACCTGAAGGGCAAGAAGCTCGGCTTCGCCGATCCGGACTCCACCTCCGGCTACCTGATCCCGCTCGTCACGCTGCCGGAAGCCATCGGCGGCCCGGTCAAGGAATATTTCGCTGAAACCGGCTTCGGCGGCGGCCATGAGAACCTCGTGCTCGAAGTCATGAAGGGCACCTTCGACGCCGGCACGACCTTCGGTTCGGGCGTCGGCGCGTGGAAGGACGGCTACACCTCCGGCAACCTGCACAAGATGGTCGAGAAGGGCATTCTCGACATGAACGACCTCGTCGAAGTCTGGAAGTCGCCGCTGATCCCGAACGGCCCGATCGTCGTGCGCACCGCGATGGCCGACGAGACCAAGGCGAAGTTCAAGCAGTTCATGCTCGACCTGCCGAAGAAGGACGCCGCCTGCTTTGCCGCCGTCATGGGCGGCGACTTCACCTCGTTCACGGAAGTCAATGTCGACTTCTACAAGCCGATCATAGACGCCCGCAAGGCGACGATCGGCGGTTGATCGCTTCGATGCTTCCGGCGCCGGCTGGACAACCGGCCGGCGCTTTTTTGCTGATGCCATTGCCCCACTCTCAACGTCATCCTCGGGCTTGACCCGAGGATCCACGCGGCACCCGCGGCTCATGGATGGTCGGGTCAAGTCCGACCATGACGGAGGAGAGGTTTGCGGCGCTTCATCAGCAGCCGGAATTGTGCAGGGAACCGCAAGGCGGACAGACCATGGCCATGAACACGCTTCACGACGGCTTCAGCGAGAAGGGCGCGCTCATCGAGCGGCACTGGCAGGAGCTGAACGTCCGCCGCCGGCTCTATACCTGGCTCGGCCTTGCCATCCTCGCCATGGCGCTCACCGGCTCGCTCTGGTTCGCCAACGAGACCAATGCCGGAAAGTTCTTCGACCGGCTGCCGCATTTCTTCGATTTCGTCGGCGACATGGTGCCGCGTGACGGCCTGGAGGTCTTTCGCGCATTGTTCGACCTGCCGTCGCCCTATGACGACGGCAGCTTCAAGTACAATTATCCCGAAGGCCGGCTCTACATCACCGAGGGCCTCTATGTGCCGGAATATTTCCACAAGATGCTGGAGACGCTGAACATTGCGATCTTCTCCACCGTCATCGGCATGGTCTTCGGCTTCCTGCTCTCGTTCCTCGCGGCGAAGAACCTCGTCGCCAATCGCCTCCTGCGCGGCTTCGTGCGCCGCTTCATGGAGATCCTGCGCGCCTTCCCGGAAGTCGTGCTCGCCGGTTTCTTCCTTGCCATCCTCTCGCTCGGCCCGCTGCCCGCCGTCATCGCCGTGTCGATCCACACGGTCGGGGCGCTCGGCAAACTGTTCTTCGAGGTGGTCGAGAACGCCGACATGAAGGCGGAGGAGGGGCTTCGCGCGGTCGGCGCCAGCTGGGTGGAGCGCGTCTGGTTCGGCATCGTGCCGCAGGTGCTGCCGAATTTCATGAGCTACTTCCTGCTGCGCCTCGAAATCAACGTGCGCGCCTCGACCATCATCGGTGCCGTCGGCGGCGGCGGCATCGGCGAATTGCTGCGCCTGTCCATCGGCCAGGGGCACCAGGCCAAGACGCTCGCCATCGTGCTCCTGCTGCTCGTCACCATCATCGCCGTCGACCAGCTTTCCGCCTCGCTGCGCCGCAGGCTCGTCGGCGACCACGCCTTCCGGCTGGCCCAATAGGAGAGCGCCATGACGACCCTCAATCCCGCTCAGATGGATGAGATCGCGGCACGCCATCCGGCCGTCTTCCACCGTTCGTTCTGGCAGCGCTTCCGCGTACCCGTCATCGCCGGCGGCTTTGTGCTCTACGCGCTCTATTGCTGGTGGTTCTTCGCCATCGGCCATGTGCTCGGCACGGCGAACTGGAACATTGCCGGCACCTATCTCGCCGACTGGGTTTCCTACGAGGTGCGCCCGGAAGTGACCATCGATCCCGACGGCGCGATGACGCTGACCTATCCGCGCTTCTCGCCGCTCGGGCCGAATGCCGAACCCGACTGGGTCGAGATCGAGCGCGGCACGATGACCCGCACCACGCCCTCCGCCGGCGCTGCTGCGGACACCGCCCAAAAGCCCGCCTCGATGGGCTTCATGGGAACGGGCGGCACCATCGGCGGTTCGGCCGCCGCCGCGAATGCCATGGCGACCGCGACCACCCGCGAGGAGGAGGTTGTCAGGCGCGCGAAGATCACGCTCAATTCTTCGACGAGCGTCGAGGTCGTGCCGGACCGGGTGACGGTGCGGCATTCCGGCGAGACCCTGCTCGTCGATATCGCCGGCTCCGATATGACGGTGGAAGGCGCTCTGCCGGCCTGGGCCAAGCAGAAGGCGCCGGGCGAGAAGATCACGCTTTCCTTCGGTGTCGCCGGCTGGGGCGAGATCGAGGCGGACGACATCTCGATCCGCAGGCGCTTCCTCGGCTGGGCGAATTTTTTGTTCGACACCAATTCGCCTTTCCATGGCAAGCCGCTGTCGGAGGTCTTGTCGCTCGTGACGTCCGGCGAGCGCATCGACCCGAAGCAGTCGAACCTGTCGCTTGCCTGGGACAATATCCTCTACAATGCGGAATGGCAGCATCTCGATGTCTGGACGAAGCTGCTCCAGACCATCGTCATGGCCTTTGTCGGCACGCTCTTCGCGATGCTGCTCGCCTTCCCGCTGGCGTTCCTCGCCGCGCGCAACATCACGCGCAGCTGGATCTCCAACCAGGTGACGAAGCGCCTCTTCGATTTCCTGCGCTCGGTCGACATGCTGATCTGGGCGCTGTTCTTCACCCGTGCCTTCGGCCCGGGGCCGCTTGCCGGCATGTCGGCGATCTTCTTCACGGATACGGGCACGCTCGGGAAACTCTATTCCGAGGCGCTGGAAAATATCGACGACAAGCAGCGCGAGGGCGTAAAGTCCGTCGGCGCGGCGCCGGCTGCGGTGCAGCGCTTCGGCGTGCTGCCGCAGGTCATGCCGCTCTTTGCTTCCCAGGCGCTTTATTTCTGGGAATCGAACACTCGTTCTGCCACGATCATCGGCGCGGTCGGCGCCGGCGGCATCGGCCTGAAACTCTGGGAAGCGATGCGCACGAATTCCGACTGGGAGAATGTCGCCTATATGGTACTGCTCATTCTCATCGTCGTCTTCGTGTTCGACGGCATCTCGAATGCGCTGCGCTCGCGCCTGATGGGCAGGCCGGCGCATTGAGCAGCGAAAACCCCGTGCGGCGGCATGATGCTGCCACACGAATCCCTTCAGGTTCCGACGCCGCCGGCCGGCGGCGTCGAACGACTGAGACAGGAATGAGCCATTGCGTTACGCCCTCTATTTCACACCGCCCGCAAGCGACCCGCTGACCCTTGCCGCCCAGCGCTGGCTGGGGCGCAATGCGTTTACGGGCGCGGCGCTGGAGCAGCCGGTCGTGGGCGGCTTCGATGTGGCCGCGCTCGCAGGGTTGACCGACGATCCGCGCCGCTACGGTTTTCACGCCACGCTGAAAGCGCCCTTCACGCTCGCCGAAGGGCGCAGCGAGGGGGAGCTTCTTGCCGAAATCGGCCGTTTTGCCGCCGAGGTCCAGCCTTTCGAGATTCCGCAGGTCGTCGTCGGCGGCCTCGGCTCCTTCTTCGCGCTGGTGCCCGGCGGCGATTGCGAGCCGCTGCAGACCTTTGCCGGCGAGGTGGTGCGCCGCTTCGAACGTTTCCGCGCGCCGCTCACCTCGGCCGACATCGCCCGGCGCAAGCCGGACGAACTGACCGCCGAAGAGCGCCAGAACCTCGTGCAGTGGGGCTATCCTTATGTCTTCGATACGTTCCGCTTCCACATGACGCTGACCGGCCGCGTTCCGGTGGAGCGCCGGGCGGCCGTCGAGACGGCGCTCCTTGCGCATTTTTCCGATTTCCACGACCGCCCGCTCTTGATCGACGGCCTCGCGCTCTACCGGGAGCCTTCGCGCGGCGCCGATTTCACAGTCCATTCGCTTTTCCCGCTCACCGCGGGAGCCAACAGAAAGACCGCCTGACATGACCCGCGAAACCGTTCTTTCCAATGCCCGCATCGTGCTCGAGGACCGGATTCTCGATGGCACGCTGGTGCTGCGCGATGGCCTCATCGCGGATATGTCGGAAGGTTCTTCCACCGCCGGCGAGGACATGGAAGGCGATTACCTCCTGCCCGGGCTCGTCGAGCTGCACACCGACCATCTCGAAGCGCACTATTCGCCGCGCCCCGGCGTGCGCTGGGGCCTGACGGCGGCCATCCAGGCGCATGACGCCCAGGTCGTCACCTCGGGCATCACCACCGTCTTCGACTGCCTGCGCATGGGGTCGGATGCGGATGGCGGCTTCGAGCAGGGAGAGATGCGCGCCATGGCCGATGCCATCGCCGACGCGCAGGACGAGGACCGCCTGCGCGCCCAGCACCTCATCCATTTGCGCTGCGAGGTCTCGACCGACAACGTGCTCGACCACTACGCGGAATTCGAGGACGACCCGCTGGTCCGCCTCGTGTCGCTGATGGACCATGCGCCGGGCCAGCGCCAGTTCCAGACGATGGATCAGTACATCCTCTACTACAAGAAGAAGCGGGGCCTGACGGACGACGAGTTCGATGCCTTCTGCCAGCGCCAGCGGGATCTCTCCGCCCGCTATGCCAAGCCCCATCGCGACGCCATCGCTGCCTCCTGCGCGGCCCGCAACATCTCGGTCGCGAGCCACGACGACGCAACGCTGGAACATGTCGAGGAGGCGGTCGGCTACGGCATCCGCCTGGCCGAGTTCCCGACCAGCTTCGATGCCGCCAAGGCGTCCCACGGCGCCGGCATGAGCGTCCTGATGGGGGCGCCGAACATCGTGCGAGGCAAGTCCCATTCCGGCAACATCGCCGCCCGGGACCTTGCCACGATGGGCGTGCTCGACGTGCTCTCCTCCGACTACGTGCCCTTCAGCCTGATGCATGCGCCCTTCATCCTCGCCGACGAGGTGGAGGGCATCGACTTGCCGCGCGCCATCGCCATGGTTTCCACCACGCCGGCCCGCACCGTCGGTCTTGACGACCGCGGCGCCATCGCCACGGGCCTGCGCGCCGATGTCGTGCGCGTGCGCAGAGCGTCCGGCGTGCCGGTCGTGCGTTCGGTCTGGCGTCAGGGCAGGCGCGTGGCATGAGCGAGCGGACAGGCGCTGGCGGCACAATGGTTGTCGTCGTCGGCCCGAGCGGGGCGGGCAAGGACAGCGTCATGTCCTATGCCGCGCGGCACCTTTCGGGAGACGGGCGTTTCGGCTTCGTGCGCCGCGTGATCACCCGTCCCGCTTGTGCGGGCGGGGAAGACCACGAGCCCATCGACATGGCCGGTTTCCGCCGCCGGGCGGAAGAGGGGGCTTTTGCCGTTTCCTGGGATGCCCATGGCCTTTGCTACGGCATTCCCCGCGAGACCCTGGACCGGCTTGCGGCGGGCGTGACGCTCATCGCCAATGGCAGCCGTTCCGCGCTGCCCGCCTTTGCCGGGGTCTATCCGCGGCTGAAAGTGGTGCTGATCACCGCACGGCCGGAGATTCTCGCCGCGCGCCTTGCCGCCCGGGGCCGGGAAAGCGCCGAGGCGATCAAGCGGCGGCTGGAACGCGCCGTGCCGGAAATCGTCACCGCCGCCGACACCGTTGTCATAGACAATAGCGGCGCGTTGGAAGAGGCCGGCGAGGCCTTCGTCTCGCTGCTTGCGGAAGCGGCGGCCGCCGGCGGGGCGCCGGCTACTTCGGCAGCGGGCGCGTGGCGATGAAAAGCGCGCTTGCCGACAGGATAAGCCCGACGATCACGGCGAGCAGAGGCGACGGTTCGGTTCGATAGTAGAAGAAGCCGTAGCTTGCGACGATCAGGCAGATGGCGACGACCTTCGTCCGTGCCGCGATGGCGCCCTCGCGTCGCCAGTTCCTCAGCGGCGGGCCGAGTGTCCTGTGGTTCAACAGCCATTGTTCCAGGCGCGGTGAGGAGCGGGAGAAGCACCAGACGGCGACCAGCAGGAAGGGCGTCGTCGGCAGCAACGGCAGAAAGACCCCGACAATGCCGAGCGCCGTCATCAGCAAGCCTGCCGCCATATAGATCGATCGCACGGGTACCTCGTTTCAATCGCGTCGCCCGTTCCCATAGAACGTCGCAGCGTCTTCTCCAAGGGCGCCGATGCCGCACCCGCGAAGACCCTGTCAATGTAGAGCGGTCGAAAGCCAAGTGAACTTTACTTCACCGTCCGCCTCGGCTATGGCCTGACCGTCGTGGCATGCGCAGCCGGACACGCTTTCGTCAATGCGCCCCATTTCCCCGGCAGAGGCCAATCGGCTCACACTCCCCCGCCAAAATTTCCGGAATCGAGACATGGTCGCCTATCAGCGTTACTCCGTCTTTCTCCTTATCGTGCTGCTTGCCGCCGTCGCGGCGATCGGGGCCGCGTTCTTCAGCCCCGTTTGGCTGGTGGCCGTTGCGATCTTCGTTCCGCTGGCCCTGGTCGGCGTCTACGACGTGAGGCAGAAGAAGCATGCGATCCTGCGCAATTATCCCGTCATCGGGCATATCCGTTTCCTGATGGAAAGCATCCGGCCGGAAATCCGCCAATACATGATCGAGGGCGATCATGAGGAGGTTCCCTTCAGCCGCCAGGCCCGCGGGCTGGTCTATCAGCGGGCCAAGGGCGTGGAGGACAAGCGTCCCTTCGGCACGATCGAGAACGTCTATGGGGCCGGCTATTCCTGGCTGACCCACTCGGCGACCCCGACCCATATCACGGACTTCGATTTCCGCGTGCGTATCGGCGGTAGCGCCTGTCGCCAGCCCTATGACGCGAGCCTCTACAACATTTCGGCGATGAGCTTCGGCGCCCTTTCCGGCAATGCCATTTCGGCGCTCAACCGCGGCGCCAGGAAGGGCGGCTTTGCGCACGATACGGGGGAGGGCGGCATCAGCCGCTATCATCGGGCGGGCGGCGGAGACCTGATCTACCAGGTCGCCTCCGGCTATTTCGGCTGCCGCAACGACGACGGCAGCTTTTCGGAGGAGAAGTTCGCGGCGATAAGCGCGGACCCCCAGATCAAGATGGTCGAGATCAAGCTCAGCCAGGGCGCCAAGCCGGGCCATGGCGGCATGCTGCCGGCCTCGAAGATCTCGGCGGAGATCGCCGAGGCGCGCGGCATCCCCATGGGGGTCGACTGCATCTCGCCGCCGGCCCACAGCACCTTCTCGACGCCCGTCGGCCTGATGGAGTTCGTCGCGCGGCTGCGTGCGCTTTCCGGCGGTAAACCCGTCGGGTTCAAGCTGTGCATCGGCCATCGCCGGGAATTCCTCGGCATGGTGAAGGCGATGCTGAAGACCGGTATCCGGCCGGATTTCATCGTGATCGACGGCGCCGAGGGCGGCACCGGCGCGGCGCCGGTGGAATTCGCCAACCGGGTCGGCATGCCGATGCTGGAAGGCCTGACCTTCGTGCACAATGCCCTGCGCGGGGCCGGCATCCGCAACGAAATCCGACTCGGCGTCGCCGGAAAGATCGTCTCGGCCTTCGATATAGCAAGGGCGCTGGCGCTCGGCGCCGACTGGTGCAATTCCGGGCGGGGCTTCATGTTCGCCGTGGGCTGCATCCAGGCCCAGGCATGCCACACGAACAAATGCCCTGTCGGCATCGCCACGCAGGACCAGAAGCGCCAGAGAGCCATCGACGTCGGCGACAAGAGCGACCGCGTGGCCCGCTTCCATCGCAACACGATGCGCGCCCTCAGCGAAATCGCGGGCGCGGCCGGTCTTAGCGATCCGAGGGATTTCATGCCTTATCACTTCATGTTCCGTCTGTCGGGCAATGATTTCCTCGATGGAAACGAGGCGTTTCCCTATCTGCCCGAAGGGTTTCTTCTCGCCGCCGAGGAGATTCCGGAGCTTGCCGAATGGTATGACCGCTGGGATCGCGCGAGCGCCGACACCTTCGCTCCGCCGGAAATCCCGTTTGGCCCCTTCGCTTCCCGCCGCCAGCGCAATCCCGCGCTGAAGGCGGTCCAGGGTACGGGATGAGGCCGGAACTGTATCGGCAGCCAGGTAAGGGAACGGCAATCGACGGCTTCCGACTGGAATAGAAAAATCCTTCTGAAACAGGTTTTTATGGCGCTTTCCTTCTCTTAAGGACGAGGTTTAGGTGTTGCCGTTCTGTTGCCATCGGCAGCAACGAAAGGCAGCCCTTTCCCTCGCAAATCGCTTTCATCTTCGAGGCCGCGAGCGGATGCAGCGTGCCCGAAATCGGAATGAACGCCCTCCTTGAGCGGCCATAAGCAGCAGCAATATCTACGGACAAGGTGCTTTTTGGCAGATTATTGTCTATAAAATCTATAGAATATAATCTTTAATGGTATCGTTGACTTGCCAGGAGGATACCATGCCCAAGACCCAATCCAATCCCATCACGCTCGGAACCCATGCGGCGGATTTCATCCTGCCGGATGCGCACGGCAATCTGTTCACGCTGGCGCAGTTCGAGGACAGCCCCGCGCTGCTTGTCGCCTTCATCTCGAACCGCTGCCCCTTCGTCGTCCTCATCCGCGAGGCGCTGGCGCAATTCGCGCGCGACCATGCAGGGCGGGGGCTCGCCGTCGTCGCGATCAACAGCAACGATGCGGAGGCGCATCCGGAAGAGACGCTGGAGCGGATCGGCGCCGAGGTGAAGACCCATGGCTATGGCTTTCCCTACCTGAAGGATGCCTCGCAAAGTGTCGCCAAGGCCTACGGCGCGGCCTGCACGCCGGATTTCTTCCTTTACGACCGGGAGCGCCGGCTTGCCTATCACGGCCAGTTCGACGACGCCCGTCCCGGCAACGGCAAGGATGTCACGGGCGCTGATCTGCGCGCCGCCGTCGATGCCGTCCTGAAGGGGGAGGCGGCAGGAGCACGGCAGATCCCCTCGATCGGCTGCAACATCAAATGGACGGCCGGCAACGAACCGTCCTGGTTCTCCACGGCCGCCTGACTGCCGCTGAAACGGCCGGCCCCTGGGCCGGTCTCCCTTTCCCAATTTGCAAACCGGAACACCATGGCATCGCGTCGCAACGAACGGCCCGCCGAAGACGGGCGCCTCATCGAAACGGACGTGCTCGTCGTCGGCGGCGGGCCGGCCGCCGGCTGGGCGGCGCTTTCGGCCGCCGAGGCGGGAGCACGCGTCGTGCTGACCGACAAGGGCTATCACGGCACGAGCGGCGCCACGGCCCCGTCCAATACCGGCACCTGGTGCGTGCCGCCGGGCGAAGGCCGCGCCGCCTCCGTCGAGCAGCGCTTCAAGCGCACGGCCGGCCTTGCCGACCGGCGCTGGATGCTGCGCGCTGCGGACCAGGCCTATGAAAACCTCCAGAAGCTCGTCGAATGGGGCTATCCCTTTCCGAGTGAGGACGATGGCAGCCTCTACATCGCCAATCTTCGCGGACCGGATTATATGCGCTTCCTGCGTCAGCGGGTGCAGAAGGCCGGCGTCACCATCCTCGACCATCATCCGATCCTCGAATTGCTCGGCGACGGTGACCATGTCGGCGGCGCGGCGGGACTTGCGCGCCGCAACGGCGCAAGCTTCTCGGTCTCGGCCGGGGCGGTCGTGCTGGCGACGGGCGGCTGCGCCTTCTTCGAACGCATCCTCGGCGGCACAGGGCTCACCGGCGACGGATACCTTTTCGCGGCGGAGGCCGGCGCATCGCTGTCCGGCATGGAGTTCACCGGCAAGTATACGCTCGCCCCGCACGGCTCGTCGCTGAACAAGGGCCTGCCCTTCCGCTGGGCGACCTTTTACCGTGAAGACGGGGCGGTTCTACGCGATGCACGCGGCGAACCGGTGACAAACGGCATCGGCAGCGGCGAGCGGCAGGTGGCGGAAGCCCTGCTCTCAGGCCCGGTCTATGCCCGGCTCGACCTTGCCGAGCCCGCCATGCAGGATTGGCTGCGCCGCGGCCAGCCGAACTGCTTCCAGCCCTATGACCGCATGGGCATAAATCCCTTCGAGGACCTGTTCCGCATCGAGCTCAAATATGAGGGCACGGTGCGCGGGACGGGCGGTATACGCCTCGTCTCGTCCGATTGCGCGACCGGCATTGCCGGCCTCTATGCGGCGGGCGATGCGGCCAGCCGCGAGAATGTGACGGGTGGCATTTCCGGCGGGGGCGCGATCAACGCCTCCTGGGCCATTGCCAGCGGCTGGTGGGCCGGCCATGGCGCGGCCCTGCATGCCCGCCGCCGCAAGAACCGAGACAGCGCCCGCCTGCGCCCGCTCGGCACGACGGGCCTGCGCGGCGGCACGGAAGAACGCGGCGCCCTCGATCTCGCCGTCGCCGCCCGAACGGTGCACGACGAGATCGTCCCGCTCGACAAGAGCTATTGGCGCACAGCGCAAACCCTGGAGGCGAGCCGTCGCGCGCTGGAAGGCGTCTGGAACGGTCTCAACGAGGCGAAATCCGCAACCGGTATCGACCGGTTGCGCGCCCGTGAAGTCGCCTCGGTCACGGCGAGCGCCCGCTGGACGGTCGCGGCGGCTCTGCTGCGTACGGAAAGCCGTGGCGTGCATCGCCGGCGCGACTTCCCGGCCGAGGACGGCACGCAGGCGAGCCGCATCGTGGTCTCCGGTCTCGACCGCGTAGCCGCCGTCCGCGAAAACCTCGCGCTCGAAACCGTACGGGAGGGCTGAGCGATGATCGAAGTCGTATCCGCAGACCGCTGCATCCGCTGCGACATCTGCGAGCGGATCTGCCCCGCCTTCGTTTTCGACCGCGACGAGACGGGCCTTCCCGTCATTGCGCGGCAGGACGACTGCCAGACCTGCTTCCTTTGCGAAATCTACTGCCCGACCGATGCGCTCTACGTCGCGGAGGCGGCGCACGGCCCGACGGGAATTTCGGAAGCGGAGGTTCTCCAGCGAAACCTCTTCGGCACCTACGCCCGCTCGCTCGGCTGGAATCGCGGCCGCGCCGGCGGCACTGAAAATGATCCGACCCGCCATATCCGCGTGGCGCAGGTCTGAAAGGAGACGAACCATGGAACGCATAGAAGTCAGCGCCTTGCGCAAGACCTTCACCCTGAAGCCGGGGCAGACGGTAACCGTCGACGGCGTCGCCTCCAGCCGCATCGCGGTGCTGGACGGCATCGACCTTACGATCGACCGCGGAGAATTCGTCACGCTGGTCGGACCTTCCGGCAGCGGCAAGTCGGTGCTGCTGGATGTCATCGCCGGGCTCACCGAGGCGACCTCTGGCGTTGCCCGCATCGATGGCGTCGACGTGGTGAAGCCGCATGTCCGCACCGCTTATGTCTTCCAGCAATATGCGCTCTTTCCCTGGCGCACCGCATTGCAGAATGTCGAATATGCGCTGGAAGTGCGCGGCACGCCGTCCGCCGAGCGCCGCGAGAAGGCCCGGCATTTCCTGCATCTCTTCGGCCTGAAAGGGTTCGAGGACCGGTTCCCCTCGCAGCTTTCCGGCGGCATGCAGCAGCGCGTGGCGATCGCCCGCGCGCTCTCCACCGATCCGCAGGTGCTGCTGATGGACGAGCCCTTCGCCGCGCTCGACGCCCAGACGCGCGACATCCTGCAAAGCGAGCTTCTGCGCATCTGGGAGCAGATCAAGACCACCGTCGTCTTCGTCACCCATTCGATCGACGAGGCGATCTATCTTGCCGACCGGGTGGTCGTGATGACGGCCCGCCCGGCAAGCGTCAAGGAAATCGTCGAGATCGACCTGCCGCGTCCGCGCGACCTCGATATCCGCAACAGCGAGGCTTTCAACGCCTATCGCGGCCGCGTCTGGGAGAGCCTGCGCGACGAGGTCGTCAAGGCCCAGCGCGACTGGTCCCTCGCTTCCAGCTACACAGATTGAGGGAGGAACCGATGAGCCTGATCGTCGACCGCAACCCGCCGCTCCGCAACGCCTTTTTCCTGCGCCGCAGAAAGCGCCGGACGCAGAAGGCGCCGTCCGCCTTCGCAGAGACCTTTTCCACCATCACGCTCGGGCTGCCCGCACTCGTCGCCTTTGCGCTGCTCTGGGAGATCGCGCCGCGCGCCGGCTGGATCAACGCGCTCTTCTTCCCGCCGCTGAGCCGGGTACTCGTGGTGCTCTACCAGATGGTCGTTTCCGGCCAGCTTGCCGAGCATATCGGCATCAGCCTGCAACGCGCGGCGATCGGCTTTTCACTTGCCGTCATCGTGGCCGTGCCGCTCGGCTTCCTCATGGGGCGCTATCCGCTGTTCGAGAAGGCATCGGACTTCCTGGTGCAGACGCTGCGCAACACGTCGCAATTCGCGCTGCTGCCGGTCTTCATCCTCGTGCTCGGCATCGGCGAGGCCTCGAAGATCGCCATCACCTTCTACGCCGCCGTCTTCTTCCTGCTGATCAACACGATCGTCGGGGTGAAATCGGTTGACCCGCTGCTCATCAAGGCTGCCCGCTCCATGGGCACGTCGGACTGGGATCTTTTCAAGAAGGTCATCTTGCCCTCCGCCGTGCCCTCGATCGTCGCCGGCGCGCGCCTTGGCGTGAAGACCTCGCTGTTCTCCGTCATCGCCGCGGAAATGCTCGCCGCCCAGTCGGGCATCGGCTACCTCATCCAGAACTCGTCTTTGATGCTGGAAACGGACCGGATGTATGCCGGCATCCTGACGCTGACGATCATCGGTCTCCTGCTCAACTACCTGCTCGTTGCCGGCGAACGGCGCGCCACGCACTGGCACGCCGATGCGACAAGCGGCCCGAACTGAGTTCGCCCGCATTCCAGGACAAATCCAACTCCTCGAAAGGAAACCTCCATGACGACCCTTCCGCTCCGCCGGACACTCCTGAAGCTCGCGCTCACCCTTTCCATCCTGCCGGCCGTCGGTGCCGTCCCGGCCTTTGCCGACGAGGTGAGGCCGGATGTCATCCGCATCGGCTCGACGGCGCCCGGTCACCTGAAATTCGTCCTCTACCGCAACAAGAAGCTGCTGGAGGACGAATTTGCCAAGGACGGCATCAAGATCGAGTTGACGACCTTCGACGGCGGTTCGGCGGCAACGGTGGCGCTCGGCTCCGGTGCCCTCGACTTCACCTATATCGGCAACAATCCCTCGCTGCGCCTTGCCGCGACCGGCGCAGACGTCAAGCTGATCGGCCTTTCGAGCTGGAACCGCTCGAACGAGACGCAAATCGTCGTGAAACCGGATTCGCCGATCCGGAAGATCGAGGACCTCAAGGGCAGGAAGGTCGCCTATCTCTCGGGCACCGTCCGGCACTCGACCTTCGCCAAGGCCCTGAAGGCCGCCGGCCTCTCGCTGAAGGATGTCGAAAGCCTGAATCTCGGGATCGAAAGCTCCGGTCCGGCGCTGTCGCGCGGCGATGTCGATGCCATCGTCGAAAGCACCGGCCCGGTCCAGACATTGGTCGAAAAGGGCGGCGCGCGGGTGATCTTCGATGCCGGCGTGTCCGGCAGCCCGGAATGGGCCGTACCGCACCTCATCAGCGTCAACGGCGATTTCGCCCGCAAATATCCGGAGATCGTCACGCGCCTGCTCGCCGTCGATATCGCAACCGCCCGCTGGGCCGATGCCAACCCGGAAGAGACGATCGCGATCTTCGTCAAGGAAACCGGCAGCGGCGACAAGGCCGTGCGTGCCACCTATCCGGACGGAAAGTTCTTCCAGGATCCGGATATCACCGAGGACGCGGTGCGGGCGCTGCAGGGCGAGGAAGCCTTCATGGCCGATGCCGGCCTCCTGAAGGGCAAGGTCGACTATGCGACGTGGATCGACCGCTCCTTCTACGAGGCCGCCCTGAAGAGGGTTGCCGCCAGCAATTGACGCTATAGTTTGGGTGCCGGCGCCTTTGCGTCGGCGCTCCTTTTCATGTTCCTGTGATGTCTTCGATTTCCTCTTCGCCCCCGCCGCTCCATCGCACCCGCATCGTTCCGGCCGTCGTCGCCGTCGCGTTCTTCATGCAGATGCTCGACAGCACGATCATCGCGACATCGCTGCCGGCCATGGCGCAAGCCTTTTCGACGGATGTGGTGACGCTGAACATAGGCTTCACCGCCTATCTCCTCGCCATGGCGGTGTTCATTCCGCCGGCCGGCTGGCTTGCCGACCGGTTCGGTCCGCGAACGGTTTTCCTGGCGGCAATCGCGCTGTTCACGCTGGCGTCGGTCGCCTGCGGCTTTTCCGGTTCCCTGGTCGAATTCACCGTGGCGCGGCTCTTCCAGGGCGCATCCGCCGCGCTGATGACGCCGGTCGGGCGCCAGCTCGTCCTGCGCGGCGCGCCGAAGGCCGAACTGGTGCGGGCGATCGCCACCATTACCTGGCCGGCGCTGATCGCTCCGGTGGTCGGGCCGCTGATCGGCGCCTGGATCACCACCCATGCCGGCTGGCAATGGAATTTCTTCATCAACCTGCCGCTCGGTCTTGCCGGCGTCGTTCTCGTCGCCCTGTTCGTGCCGGCCGCCCCGGGGGAGGGACCGCGGCCCTTCGATCTCCCCGGCTTCCTTTTCACCGGCGGCGCGCTCGCGCTCACGCTGGCGGGGCTTGAGCTTTCCAGCGCCTCTGCCGGCGGCGCTTTCGCCTTCGCCGTTCTCGCCCTGGGGCTTGTCGCCGGTTTCTTCGCAGTACGCCATCTCAGGCGCACGCCGCATGCCCTGCTGGATATGGCCGTGCTGAAGGTTCCGACCTTTGCTTTCGCCACGCTTTCCGCAGGCACCGCCGGGCGGCTTGCCGTCAATGCGACGCCGTTTCTCCTGCCGCTGCTTTTCCAGGTGGGCCTCGGCGTGGATGCGGTGGAGACGGGCTCGCTCGTCCTCGTCTATTTTCTCGGCAATCTCCTGATGAAGACCGTGACGACGCCTGCGCTGCGCCTTTTCGGCTTTCGCAGTTTGCTTATCGTCAACGGTGTCATCGCGGCCCTGTCGATCGGCGCCTTCGCCTTCATCGACGGCGGAACGCCCCGCCTTTTGCTCTTCGCGTTGCTAATGACCTGCGGCCTTACCCGATCCATGCAGTTCACGGCGCTCACCACCATCGCCTTCGCCGATGTCACGGCTGCGCAACGCGGTGCGGCCACGACGATCTCGGCGATGCTACAGCAGCTTTCGCAGCTCCTCGGCGTCGCCGTCGCGGCCGCGGTCATCCGCCTTTCTTCCCTGCTGCATCCGGCAGACATGGAAAACGGCATGCTCATGGATATCCGCGCGGCCTTCCTTTGCATCGCCGTCATCGGGCTTGTTTCGGCCCTGCGCTTTCTGGCGCTGCCGCCAGATGCCGGGGCGGAGGTTTCCCGGCATCGGCGCTATCGGAACGCGTCCTGAGACGATCGCCGGGCAGGGCGATGTGCGCCCCGCCGGGTCTGGCAGATCAGCTTGCTTCAAGAGGCCCCTTGCCCTGGCCGTCGAGCAGCCAGGCGATGCTGACCTGCAGGATACGGGCCGCCATGTCGAGGCGGTTGGCGCGGGGCTCCGCCCTGTCGTTTTCCCAATTGGACCAGGTTTCGGCAGTCACGCCGGCAATGGCCGAGACATCCGCGACGGAAAGGCCGAGCGCATCGCGGGCAAGCGAAATCCGTCCGCCGATCGTGTCATAGGCGGTATCGACCGCGACCCGGGTGGTGAGAGTGGATTGGTTGTACATGTCGTGCTTCCTTTGTTCGGGGAGGATGCCCCGCGGCACGGCCGCGAGGCATGGATGGCCTTCGGACGAGAGGGGCTCAGCCGTCTTCCTTGCCGAGCCAGGCCTTGATCTGGTCGGGATGATCCGCGACATACTGGTCGATGGCCTTTTCGTACGAGGTCTCCTGTGCGTTGAACATCGCGGCCTCCAGATCGCCGATCGGCAGCTTCATGCGGGAAAGGAAGGCGGCGACCTCGGGATTGTCCTTCTCGAAGTCCTTGCGGGCGAGGATGTCGACATGTTCGGCCTCGCCGAGCGCGCCCTTCGGATCGTCGATGTAGCGAAGCTCATACTTGCCGAACATCCAGTGCGGGCTCCAGGCGGTGGCGACGAACCATCCCTCGCTGCGGATGGCGCGGTCCACCGTGGTCAGCATGCCGGCCTCGCTGGAGATCTGCAGCTTGTAGCCGTCGAGACCGTAGTCCTTGACCGCCTGTTCGGAAAGCCGCGTGAGGCCGGCGCCGGGGTCGATGCCTTCGACACGGCCCTTGAGCTTCTCCTTCACATCGTCCTTCTTGAGGTCTTCGATCGAGGCGATCGCATCTTCCGGCACATATTTGGGCACCACCCAGCCGAGCTTCGCGCCGTCATAGACGGTTCCGAGCGTCGTCACCTTGTCCTTCACCTTGGCGAAGTAGTCGGCATGGGTTTCGGGCAGCCAGGCCATCATCATGGCGTCGAGGTCGCCGCGGCTCACGCCCTGGTAAAGCGGGGCGACGTCGGTCTGGATCAGTTCGACGTCATGGCCGAGTTCTTCCTTGATGAGCTTGGCGGCAAGCTTGGTCACGAATTCGGCATCCGACCAGGCGGCCCAGCCGATCTTCACCGGTGCCTTGTCCTGCGAGAGCGCCGGGCCGAACGTTCCGGCGATCATCCCGGCCGCAAGGCTCATCGTAACGAGTGTCTTGAACATCTTTGCTCCTTTGAAGGTTCGCATTTGGCGGCGTGGAGCCGCCATGTTGGGCACGAGGGCATTTGCCCTCAGGCGGTCGCGGCCGAGGCCGCGGGCTGCCCTGCCCGGGAACGGAACAGGCCGCGCCAGAAGCTGGCGCGCTCCCTTCCGAGGCTCTGGGTGATCCGGTCGAGGATCACCGCGAGGATGACGACGGCGATGCCGCCTTCGAAGCCGGTGCCGACGTCGAGCCGCTGGATGCCGGTCAGCACCGTGTTGCCGATGCCGCCGGCGCCGATCATGGAGGCGATCACCACCATCGAAAGCGAGAGCATGATCGTCTGGTTGATGCCGGCCATGATCGACGGCATGGCGTTGGGAAGCTGCACCTTGAAGAGCAACTGGGTGGCCGTGCAGCCGAAGGCATTGCCGGCCTCGATGAATTCGGCATGCACCTGGCGGATGCCGAGATTGGTGAGGCGCACGACGGGCGGCATCGAGAAGATGACGGTCGCGATGGTTCCCGGCACCGCGCCGAGACCGAAGAACATGGCCGCTGGAATGAGATAGACGAAGGCGGGCATGGTCTGCATCAGGTCGAGCACCGGCCGGACGACGGCGGCCACCCGGTCGCTGCGCGCCATGGCGATGCCGAGCGGCAGGCCGATCAGCATGGCGACGAGCGTCGAGGCAAGAACCAGCGACAGCGTTTCCATCATCGCAGACCAGAGGCCCATGTGCTCGACGAGCCACAGCGAGAGAGCCGTGAAGACGGCAAAGCCGAAGCCGACGCGCCAGAGCGCAAGCAGAACGAAGAGCGCAATCCCGAGCGGCATCGGCGTCGCCAGCAGCAGGGCCTGGATATTGTTCGTCACCGCGCCGATGGCGGCCGCGATGAAGTCGAGCAGCGGGGCGAAGTTGTCGAGGATGTAGTTGACGGCGCTGTCGACGCCGTCACCGATATCGAAAGTCATGAGGTGGTCTCCGAACGGTCTGGCTCAGGCGGTGCGATCGAGCGTTTCGAGAAGAGCGGACTTGCTGATCGAGCCGAGATAATGATTGGCCTCGTCGACGACGGGCAGGGGAAAGGCGCTGGCCGCGACCTTGCCGAGGACGTTCGACAGGCTTTCCGAAGCCGCGATGGGCTCGATATCGGGCAGGAAGGCGCGCCGGTAGGGGTCGCTTCCGCCGCCCCTGGCGGTTTCGATCAGCGAGTTGCGGCTGACCATGCCGTGATAGGTCTTGTCGCGGCCGAGGATGATGGCAATATCCCGATCGAAATGCTCCATGCGTTCCAGCGCGGCCGCGGCCGATACGCCCTGCCGCTCGATGATCGTCACCTGGGTCTTGCGGGCGACATCGCCGGCGCGGAAGACCTGCGACACGTCGACATTGCGGAAGAAGGACCGCACATAGTCGTTGGCGGGCTTGAGCACGATCTCGTCGGGCGTGCCGACCTGCACCACCTTGCCGTTCTGCATGATGCAGATGCGGTCGCCGATGCGCATGGCCTCGTCGAGGTCGTGGCTGACGAAGACGATCGTCCGGCTGCGCTCGGCCTGAAGACGAACCAGCTCGTCCTGCATTTCCGTGCGGATGAGCGGATCGAGCGCGGAAAAGGCCTCGTCCATCAGGAGCACGCCCGGTTCGCCCGCCAACGCCCGCGCAAGGCCGACCCGCTGCTTCATGCCGCCGGAAAGCTGGTCGGGGCGGCTGTTGTCGTATCCGTCGAGGCCGACGGCCTGCAAGGCGGCGCGCGCACGCTGCTTGCGCTCGGCCTCGCCCATGCCGGCCACTTCCAGCCCGAAGGCGGCGTTGTCGATGACCGTGCGGTTCGGCAGCAGCGCGAAGGACTGGAACACCATGCTGATATCGCGCCGGCGCAGGGCGATCAGCTCGCTGCGCGGCATGCGGGCGACGTCCCGTCCCTCGATCTCGATGGCGCCGGAGGTGGGCTCGATCAGCCGGTTGATCAGGCGGAGCATGGTGGATTTGCCGGAGCCGGAAAGCCCCATGATGACGAAGATCTCGCCGGCGCGGATGTCGAAGGATGCATTGTCGACGCCGATGGTGCAGCCGGTCGCGGCGTGGATTTCCGCCTTGGTCCTGCCGGACCGCAGAAGTTCGAGCGCCTTGTCCGGCCGCTCGCCGAATACCTTGAAAACGTTCTTGATACTGATCTTGACCTGTCGGTCGAGTGCCGTAGGGTCGCTCTCAGTTGCAAAAGCCATATTGTCACGGGCCCGGCTCCGGAAGCGGGGCGCTCTCCTTTGTGTATTGTGAGCTGTCGAAGCGATCAGCGGACTGGAATGCGCGCATGCCGAGAGGCTTCGCAAATGCGATAGCGCGTCGCAATATGAACACGTTTTGGCACGGATGTGCCGCAGTGTCCAGTCTGTAAGAATAAAATTCTACGCTTGCAGAAGGAAAACCATTGAAAATGGAATGGTTTGGCGGCGTTGAAAAATATTGGGAAGCCGCCGCTGCCACGACGCCAAAAACACCGTCGGCGGGAACGTTTGCTCGCCAATTCCATTGATGGCGCGATCATCTGTGGAGGCTGGCAGTGGAAAAGTATTATTTCAAGATCCAGGATCAGGACGGCGTGCTTCAACCCGATCGCGGTTTCGCCTTTTCCGGTCTCGAACAGGCGAAGGAGGAAGCAAGGACACTTCTTGCCGAGATGGCCATCGACGGCCTGCCCAACGAGCCCGTCGACAGCATCTCTGTCGAGTTGCAGGATGCCAACCGCGTGCCGATCATGACCTTGCGGCTGGTTCTTGAGACCATACCGCACGGCTCGCAGCACGCATGACATCCCTGCGTACCGTCGGCCATGGTTCCGGATGGCTCATGGAGTGAACGGGATGGACGGCGGCCGTTTCGGTGAAGCCGGGATCGAGCATATCGCGCTCGCCGGGAGGTCGATGCCGCAGTCGGGGAGGCGCGACGGATCGCCCGTAGAATGGTGATAGCGTAGCGACGGCATCCGTATTTTCCGGGGAACAAACCGCCCGCTTGCCGGTTTGGCTATTGTTCGACACAAGCAGGGCATCGCCCACACCATTCGCACGAAAATGGGCTTTCAAGTCGTTCGTTCAGAAGGGACGTTCTCATGCCTGATTTCGAAGATCTCGTTCGAGCCGAAGCCTATCTCATCTGGGAAGCCGAAGGCCGCCCCGAAGGTCAACACGACCGCCATTGGCGGCTTGCGCTGGAGCGCGTCCGCTTGTCGCAATCGGTGCGCATCGAAGCACCGGTCATCCCTATGCCCTTCAAGCGCGTGGCGCTGTCCACCCGGCCGAAATCGCGGCGGGACGCCGTACCCTCTTTGCGTGCCTCCGCCTGATCGGCCGGATGAGTGCTCGCCCGGCCCATCGGCCGGGCGCAGGAAGACGCGTTCTGTCGAATGGAGTGTTCTGACGGGCTATGAACGTTCTGTCGATCGTTTCCGAGGTTTTTCCCCTCATCAAGACTGGAGGCCTGGCGGATGTGGCAGGAGCGTTGCCGAAGGCACTACGGCCCCACGGCATCGAGGTCTCCACCCTTGTTCCCGGTTATCCGCAGGTGCTTGATCGCCTGCCACGCCGCAGCGAGATCGGCCGCATGGACGGTCTTCTCGGCCATCAGGCGGTTGTTTCCCGCGCAACGTCGGACGGGCTCGATCTGCTCGTCCTGGAGATACCCGAGCTCTATCAGCGCAAGGGCGGCCCCTATCTCGACGAAGAGGGCAGGGACCATCACGACAACTGGCTTCGTTTCGCCGTCTTCTCGCTTGCCGGCGCGCGGCTGGCGCTTGGCGAGTTGCCCGAGGTGCGGCCGGATATCATCCATGTGCATGACTGGCAGGCGGGTCTCGTTCCCGTCTATCTTCGCTATGTCTTCCGCAGTTCTGTGCCCGTCGTCTGCACCATTCACAACCTCGCCTTCCAGGGCCAGTTTTCGCAGGATATCGCCCCTTATCTCGATTTGCCGCCATCGGCGCTCGATACGGGGTGCCTCGAATATTACGGTGGCGTCGGATACCTGAAGGGCGGGCTCGTCTGTTCCGATGTGGTCACGACCGTGAGCCCCACCTATGCCCGCGAGATCCTCTCGCCGGAACTCGGCATGGGGCTTGACGGTGTGCTGCGCATGCGCCGCTCGGTGCTCTATGGCATCGTCAACGGCATCGATTCCGATATCTGGAATCCCGCTTCCGACAACCGCATTCCCCGGCGCTACGACGCCCGCTCCCTGTCGCGCCGTGAGAAAAACCATGCGGCCGTCCTTGAGCGTTTCGGGCTGACGGATGCGGGCGGTCCCCTCTTTGCGGCGCTGACACGCCTGACCTGGCAAAAGGGGGCCGACATGCTCACCGATGTCGTCGAGGAGATCGTCCAGCATGGCGGCCAACTCGTCGTGTGCGGGCAGGGCGACGCCCACATAGAGGCGGCCCTTCGCGAATGCGCCCGACATCATCCAGACAGCGTGGGTGTCCATATCGGTTACAATGAGGATCTGGCGCATCTCATCATTTCGGGTTGCGATGTGTTGATGCAGCCGTCGCGCTTCGAGCCTTGCGGTCTCACGCAGCTCTATGCCATGCGCTATGGAGCCATTCCCCTCGTGGGGCGCACCGGCGGCCTTTCCGAAACCATCATCGACGCCAACGAGGCGGCGATGGGCAGGGCGGTCGCTACCGGTTTCCAGTTCCATCCGATCGAGCCGCACAGCTTCCGCCAGGCGGTTCGCAGAGCCTGCGAGGCCTTCGAGGATCGGCAGGCCTGGCTTGGCCTGCAAAGGCAGGCGATGAAGGCCGATTTCTCATGGGATCGCAGCGCCTCCCAATATGCGCAGCTCTTCGCAGCTCTGCATACGGCATGGGAGGAAACACGCGCATCCGGTTGATATTCTTTTCAATCCCGGATGTCGCGAATGCCGGCTGCTGAACGGGATGGGCCGCGGGAGCGATGGTTCGTACGGTATCGTACAATGTTCTCGCTTTGAATCAGCCCCGAACAGTCTTAAGCTTCATGTGATAATGCATAGGAGGCGGGCGTGGGCTGTTACGGTTCCAAGGGAACATTCGAGCCTGAAGAACTGGGCGCCTTGAAGCATGTCTTCGATGAGCTGACATCGCAGCCCTGGTTCGATTCGTCTGACGAGGCAAAGGAAAGCTTCGCCAGATATCTTTTCGAAACCTTCCCCGCGGTCACTTTCGATCCCGTAAAACACCGTTCCATCATCGAGGCCTCGGCCCGCATGTTCTATACACGGGACGATGCTTCGTGACAGCGGCCGGATGATCCCGTCCGAACGGACGTCTGCGGAGCCGGCTTCGGCCGGTGACGGTTGGGGTGCTACGCGCCGTCAGTGGAAATCGCGGGATTTGACCCGGATGGGGTCAACGGCTTGCTGGGTTTCGGGCTCGCAGGTCATTCCGCGCCGGCCGATGCTGGCGAATTCGGTGGAAAGATCGGTGAAGCGCTGCGCGACGATGTGCACGACGTCCCCCTCCCGCTGAAGGTAACCTTTGACGCTGATCATCGGCGCGCCCATGACGATGGGGCGTTGGGCGAGGAAGACCTTTCGCCAGACGACGAGATTGGCGATGCCCGTCTCGTCCTCGATGGTCAGGAAGATGACACCCTTGGCGGATCCCGGCCGCTGGCGGATGAGCACGATGCCGGCCGTCTCGACCTTTTCCCGGTCGCGCAGTCGCGTCGCTTCGGCGCAGGCGCGAATGCCGCGGCGGGCAAGGTCGTTCCGCAGAAAGCTCACCGGATGGGTCCTGAGCGTCAGGCCGACGCGGCCATAGTCCTCGACCACTTCCCTGCCTGTCGCCATCGGCCGCAGCGCGACCGCCGGTTCCTGCAACTCCGGCACCACCGCTGCCTCCCGCTCGGCCGCCGCCGAAAAGAGCGGCAACGGCTCGTCCCGCAGGCCGCGGATCGCCCACAATGCCTCGCGGCGGGAAAGCCCCAGCGACGGGCGGAAGGCATCCGCCTCGGCAAGCCGCACCAGCGTGTCTGACGCCAGATCATTGCGGCGCCAGAGGTCGTCGATCGAGGCGAACGACGCTTCGCTTCTTGCTGCAAGAAAGCTGGCCATCTCCTTGTTATCAAGACCTTTCACCAGTCGAAGACCAAGCCGAACGGCAAGGCGTCCTTCCTCTTTGGAGGGCTCCAGCGTGCAATCCCAACGGCTGGCATTGACGCAGACCGGCCGCACCTCCACCCCGTGCTCGCGCGCATCGCGGACGATCTGCGCCGGGGCATAGAACCCCATCGGCTGCGAATTGAGCAGGGCCGCGCAGAAGATGTCCGGATGATGGCATTTCATCCAGGCCGAGGCATAGGCGATGATCGCGAAACTGTAGGCATGGCTTTCGGGAAAACCGTAAGAACCAAAGCCTTCGAGCTGGCGGCACATGCGCTCGGCAAACGCGCGCGGATAACCGTTCTTCTCCATGCCCCCGATCAGCTCGTCGCGGAACTTGTCCACGCCGCCGGTCTGCTTGAAGGTCGCCATCGCCCGGCGGAGCTGGTCTGCCCGCCCGGGCTTGAAGCCGGCGCATTCGATCGCGACCTGCATCGCCTGTTCCTGGAACAGCGGCACGCCGAGCGTCCTGCCCAGCACGCTCCTGAATGTGTCGTTGGGATAGTCGACCTCCTCCAGTTTCTGCCGTCGTTTCAGGTAGGGATGCACCATGTCTCCCTGGATCGGCCCCGGTCGCACGATCGCCACCTGGATGACGATATCGTAGAACGTCGCCGGCTTGAGGCGCGGCAGCATGGACATCTGCGCCCGGCTCTCGATCTGGAACGTGCCGATCGTATCGGCCTTCGAAATCATGTCGAAGGTCGCCGCGTCCTTGGCGGGGATCGTGGTGAGGTCGTAGCTCTCCCCCTTGTGTTCTCGCAGAAAGTCCAGGGCGCGCCGCATGCATGACAGCATGCCGAGCGCCAGCACGTCGACCTTCATGAAGCGCAGATATTCGATATCGTCCTTGTCCCATTCGATCACCTGGCGCTTGTCCATGGCGGCCGGCTCGATCGGCACGAGGTCGTCCAGCCGGTCGCGCGTCAGCACGAAGCCGCCCGGATGCTGCGAGAGGTGGCGGGGCGTATTGATCAACTGTTTCGCAAGTTCGAAGAGCAGCCGGATGCGGCGGTCCTCCACGTTGAGGCCGGTCGAGCCCGCATGGGTTTGCGGAATATCGTTCGACCAGCCCCAGACCTGCGAGGACAGCGCCTTCAGCACATCCTCCGGCATGCCGAGCGCCCGTCCGACATCGCGCATCGCCGCGCGCGAGCGGTAGCGGATGACGGTGGCACAGAGCGCGGCCCGGTTCCGTCCATAGGTATCGTAGATCCATTGGATCACGTCTTCCCGGCGCTCGTGCTCGAAATCCACGTCGATATCGGGCGGCTCGTCCCGCTCCTCCGACACGAAGCGTTCGAAGAGAAGGTCGCTCCTTTCAGGATCGATGGCGGTGATGCCGAGAACGAAGCACACCACGCTGTTGGCGGCCGAGCCGCGTCCCTGGCAAAGGATGCCCATGGCGCGCGCCTGACGCACGATCGCATTGACCGTGAGGAAATAGGGCGCGTATCGCATCTTCTCGATCAGCGTCATTTCATGATCGAGCCTTTCTCGCACCTTTTCCGGCAGGCCGCGCGGATAACGCTCGGCAACGGCTTGCCGAACGAAGGCTTCCAGGGACTGCTGCGGGGTCAGATCCGGGTGGGTCTTCTCGTCCGGATATTGATATTTCAGCTCGTTCAGCGAGAAGCGGCAGCGCTCCACGATCTCCAGCGTCCGCTGCAGTGCCTCCGGATAGCGCGAGAACAAACGGTGCATTTCCTCCGGCGGCTTCAGGTAGCGGTCGGCGTGGCGCTCGCGCAGGAAGCCGGCATTGTCGATGACGACATTGTGGCGGATGCAGGTGACGATATCCTGCAACAGGCGCCGGCCGGGCTCGTGGTAGAGCACGTCGTTGGTGACGACGGTGGGTACGCCATGCCGGGCGGCCAGGTTGGAAAGCTCGAAGAGGCGGAGCTGGTCGTTCGGCCGGCGGCGGAGCGTGAGGGCAAGGTAGCAGCGGCCCTGGAAAACCTCGCGCAGGCGACGCAGGTGGAAAGCGGCGGTCTCGTCCGCCTCGTCCGGCACCAGAACGGCGAGGAGACCTTCGTTCCATTCGACCACATCCGGCCAGTCGAGATGGCATTTGCCCTTGCCGGCCCGTTCCTTGCCGATCGAGAGCAGGCGGCAGAGGCGGCCATAGGCGGCGCGATCGGTCGGGTAGACGAGCAGCGACATGCCGTCGGAAAGATCGAGGCGGCAGCCGACGACGAGGCGCACCTTGCCTTCGCAAAGTTCCTGCGATGCCTGAAAGGCCTGGACGACGCCGGCAAGGCTGTTGCGGTCGACAAGGGCAAGCGCCTCGATGCCGAGTTCGCCTGCCCTTTCGAAAAGCTCGGCGCAACTGCTCGCCCCGCGCAGGAAGGAAAAATGAGACGTGACCTGGAGTTCGGCATAACGCGGTTTCATCCGAATATCCCGTGCAGGAACCAGCGGCCGGCTCCGCTTGCCGCCTGATCTTCGTCGCCGGAGCGGAAGAGCCAGAAACGTTCTCCCTCGGCATCCTCGACCTGGAAATAATCCCGAACGGCGGCCAGTTCGGCGTCGCGCTTCCACCATTCGCCGAAGATGCGCTCCGGCCCGTCAGCGCGCTTCACCAGCCGCCGAACGCCGCGCCAGGTGAAGGAAGCGGGCGGATGGTCCGGCAGCAGCGCCATGACCTCCACCGGCTCCGGCCGGGCAAGAAGGCGGGCGGGACGCGGCCAGCGGCTCGGCCAGGTCGCTCCCGTCTCGGGCGAAAGCGGCGGAATGCGCCGGAAGGAGCGCTCCGGCACGTCGCTTTCGACCGGAGCGATGCGATAGAGGCGGGCGGCCCCGATGCGGTTGGCGATCACGTCGACAAGGCCGGCAAGGTCCGCTTCCTCCTCCTCGATCAGGCGGGAGACGGCCTGTCGCAGGGCGAGCGGTTCGGCGAGCGTCGCGGTCAGGTCCATGATCTCGATGCCGAAGCCGGGATCGATGGTCTCGATGCGGTCCGTCAGGAGCCGGATGAGCTGTTTTCCGTCCCGCACGGCGCGTGCCGTGCCGATGCGGATCGCCTGCAGGGAATTGTCGACGCGGTGGAAGAGAAGATCGAGCCGGCGGGCGCCGAGGCCGCGTTTTTCCAGCGCGCCGCAGAGGTCGTGTACCAGGCCGGCCGTGTAACGCGCGATGGTCTCGGGCGCGCCGATCGGCTCGCCGAAAACCTTTCGGACCGTGACGAGCTCCGGGTCGCGCAGCGGGTCGACGGGTTCGGAAACCGTACCCAGCAACTGGTCGAGCCGGCGGCCGAGACTTGGGCCGAAGCGCAGGACGAGCGGCGCGCGCGGAACGGCGAGCACATCGCCGATCGTGGAAAAACCGAGGACATGAAGGCCCGCCACGGTTTCCGGCGGTATCCGCAAACCCGCGACCGGCAGGGGCGACACGACCTCCTCCGTCTTGCCGGGCGGGATGATGCACACGGGATCGGCAAGGAAGCAGGCGGCAGCATGGGCGGCCCCCCAACTGTCGGCGACGGCGGTGCGGGCAAGGATGCCGGAGGCGGCAAGACGGTTGACGAGGCCGGACAGCATGCGCGCCTCGCCGCCGTGCAGATGATCGGCGCCGGTCGTGTCGATGACGAGGCCGTCCGGCGGGTCCGGGGCGACGATGGGCGCGTAGTGCTGCAGGGCCCAGAGGGCAAGGCGTCTCAAGGCCGCGGCATCGGCCGCGGGATCGGACGGCATGGTGAGGACGTCCGGCAGAAGCGCATGGGCCTTGGTAAGCGGCATGCCGACGCGCAGGCCCGCCTGTTCGGCCGGCCGGCTCACTGCCGTCAGGATGCGGCGCGCGCCGTCACGGCCGACGAGCACGAGCCGGCTATCGGGCGGCGGTGCCGAAGCGCCGAGCGCCCGCCGCAGGCGATCGATCGGCCAACCGGGAAGAAAAAGCGATACGACCCTCGGCATCGGTGGCCTCCACATCAAATTCCGCCGCCTCGCCGGCCCGGCAGCGGGCCAGTTGCAATAGCCATTGCGCCCGGCCGATGCCAGGCACGGGAAGGGGGCTGGAGGATCGCATATAGACCCGCCAGCGTGTCACCGCGGCAGAGGGCTGCGCAAGGCCATCCACCTCCTTGCGATGGCGGAAACGGCGCAGGGCAAGGCCGAGCGTGCCGCCGGCCTCCGCGGCGAGCTGCAGGCGGCGCGAGGCGGTCATCGGCAGGCGCGTCACCTCCGCGACGACCGCCCCGAGCCCCCCATGGCGCAATCCCTCCTCGAAACAGACGAGCAGGCTTTTCTCGTCGCCCGCCTCCACATAGAGGACACGGCCGGGAGGCAGCCCCGCCTGGGCCAGCGCCGGTGCGAAAAGATCGGGCCGCGTCAGGCACCAGAGAACCTGGCCCTTGGTTCGCGCGGCGATGCCGGCGGCAAAGAGCATGGCGGCACTGGCCTCGACGGCATCGTTGCCGCCGCCACAGATCTCGTGCAGACTGGCCAGCGCCAGGCCGCCGCCCGGCAGGCGCTCGTCGATCTCCGGCACGCCGAAAGGCAGCACCGCCCGGTCGTGCTGGGCGCGGCCGTCGAATTGCCGGATTCGGTCGCGCAGATCGGCGACAACGGCACGGACGGAGGCGGACATCGGCAGGCGGCTCCCGGGTTCAAAGGACAATCGTTCTCTATTTGTTCTCAATTTCGGCAGGAGTCAATCGACGAGTCGCGCAGGAAAGATCACGCTTTGAATCATCCACGGGAACCAAGTGGCCCCGTGGAAGTTCTCCTCAGGCTATTCCATCAATCCAGGAGACATGTCCATGGCTGACGAAAAGAGCACCGGCAAACGCACGCTCGGCGTCGTTGAGGGGAGCGACAGCATTTCGGAGGAAGCGAATGCCGCTGCGGCCGAGGCTGCGGTCAGCGAGCAGATCGAGGCATTGAAAGCGGAGATCAGCCGGCTGAAGGAGTCCGCGGGCCTCATCGCGGAAGGCACCGGGCAGCTTGCGGTCGCAAAGGCGGAATCGCTGCGGGAGGAAATGCGCCAGACCATCCAGGCCAATCCTCTCGCCGCACTCGCAGGTGCTGCCTTCATCGGTTACCTGTGCGGTCTGCGCCATCGGTAGACCGGTCCCGGCCTTCCGCCGGAAAACTTGTCATGAGAAGGAAAAGCCCGGCAATGCCGGGCTTTTCCATAGGATCAGAACCAGCGCTGGCGGCGGGGCGGTTCGCTTTCGAGCGAGCCGATGAGGTAGCCGATGAGGACCCCGGCAAGGCCTGCCGCCACGACGACCGTCGAAAGGGCAGCGGGATGTTCGCGGGCGGCCTCGGCCATGGCGGCGCTTTCATTCCTGACATAGCGCTTCGCCGAGCGTACGGCCGGGCGGGCGGCCTCGACGGCATTGCCGGCACGGTCGCGGATGGTGTCATAGGCTTCGGCGCCGCGTTCGCCTAAATCCTTCTGGAGCTGGGCGATCTCTTCGCGCAGGGCGGAAATCTGGGATTGCACGTCGTTGCTTGCCATTGCGGTCTCCTTGTCAGCAATGGGGGCCGAACGGTTGGCGCGCGGCTTGGTTCCAAATCGCAAGGGCAAATCGTGTTCTGCCGGGTCGTCAGCCGGCCTGACGGCGGCCGTCGCGGCGGATCTGCGAGGGCGTGTCGCCGAAGGCGGCGCGGAAACGCCTGGTGAAGTGCGACAGGCTCTCGAAGCCGGTCTCGAGCGCGATCTCGATCAGCGGCTTGTTAGTGCGCACAACCATGTTGAGCGCGGTCGCCATGCGGATCTTCATGTAGATCGCGCTCGGCGAGGCGCCCATGTCGCTTTCGAACAGGCGTTCGAGCTGGCGGCGGGAGACTCCGGTCATCGTGGCGATGCTGTCGATCGACAGGAGGTCTTCCGTATGCTGCTCCATCATCATGATGGCAAGATGCACGCGGCGGTCGCGCGCTTCGAGGCCGAGCGGGTTGCGCGGCTGGAGGTCGGTGGCGTCGCGCCGATGGCGGATCTGCAGGATTTCCAGCGCATTGCGCTCCGCCGCTTCACCGACATGGTGGCGCACCAGGGTCGCGGCAAGATCGGCGACGCTGCTGCCACCGGCGCAGGTGGCGACCTTGCCGTCGAAGCGGAAGATCTGCTCCGACGATGCCTCTATATCCGGAAAGCGGCCGCGGAAATCCCGATGGTGCAGCCAGCTCACGCAGGCCGTGTGCCCCTTGAGCAGGCCGGCTTCGGCAAGGATGAAGCTGCCCGTACACAGGCCGATCAAGCCGACGCCGGCATTGGCGGCCTTGCGCAGATAGGTCTTGGCATAACTGTCGATCGGCTCTTCCACGCTCAGCAGACCGCCGACGACGGCGATATAGTCGAAGCAGGAGGGATCGGCGAAGGGTGCGGTGGGCGCGACCTGGATGCCGCTCGACGAGGAAATGAAATTGCGCGTGCTGCTGAGCACGTCCCAGTCGCAATTGACGCGCCGCGAGCGATCCTCGCTGTCGCTGGCAAGCCGCAACGTATCGACGAACAGGGCGAAAGCCGAAAGGGTAAAACTCTTCGACAGGATGAAGCCGACGCGGAGCGCCTTCGGCGCGGCCGCCCCGCTCACCTCCCTTGACGTGCGAACATCCACCGCCATCCAGACCTCCCAGGCCGTTTCACCGACACTATCGCCGGAGGACAGGGCCACTGGCAAGAGCCATAGCAGATTTCGAGCGTCTTCTCCATTCCTTCGCGATTCTGATTGTAGGCAAGCAAGAGCGCCGCTTCGGCCGACATGCTCTAACGGGCAAATTTCCGCGCGCCCGTCACGCACAATACGATGGCAAGCGTTGTGGCCACCATCAACGGGCTTACCTTCTCATGCAGCAGGCCGGCGGCCAGGAGGAGACCGAAGAAGGGCTGGAGAAGCTGCAACTGGCCGACCGCGGCGATGCCGCCGAGGGCGAGGCCGCGATACCAGAAGATGAAGCCGATCAGCATGCTGAAGACCGAGACATAGGCAAGGCCCGCCCAGGCGCTGCCATCGATATCGCCCCAGCTTGGGGGCAGCGATAGAAGGGCGATGACGGCCATCGGCGGCAGGGAGAGGATCAGCGCCCAGGAAATGACCTGCCAGCCGCCGAGCGTGCGGGAGAGTTTCGCGCCTTCCGCATAGCCGAGCCCGCAGACGATGACGGCCGCCACCATCAGCAGATCGCCGAAAAGCGAGACCTCCGCACCGGAATTCAGCGCAAAGCCCACCACCGTGGCGCTGCCCAGGCAGGAGAATAGCCAGAACAGCGGCTTCGGCCGTTCCCCGCCCCGCAATACACCGAAGATCGCGGTTGCCAGCGGCAGAAGGCCGATGAAGACGATCGAATGGGCCGAGGTGATATGTTGCAGGGCCAGCGCCGTCAGCAGCGGAAAGCCGACGACGACGCCGAGCGCGGTGATCGCCAGCGACAGGAGATTGTCGCGCGAGGGCGCCGGCTGGCGCAGCAAAAGAAGGAGGCAGGCGCCGAGGAGAGCGGCGACCACGGCGCGGGCCGAGGTCAGGAACAGCGGCGAGAAATCCGCCACCGCCACGCGGGTCGCCGGCAGCGACCCGCTGAAAATGATGACACCGAGCAGCCCGCTGCCCCAACCGTCCATGGATGTTTTCATCGTACCTCGCATTCTGTCTTTTGCTACGCCGCAAGGGGTGGCCAGAACAGAAACAGAGCAATACAATCGTGGAAAACTGTACTGGTACTAAGGTCAATACAATCAGGCGGAGCGCAGGGTGGAAGACGCAGCAGGAACACGGATTTCGCAGGTCATGGCGGCCATAGGCGGACGCATTGCCAGCAGGGCGCTCGCCCCGGGCGATCGCCTGCCCTCGATCCGCCGTTTTGCCGTCTCCATGGGTGTTTCGGCCTCCACCGTCGTGGAAGCCTATGATCGCCTTGCGGCGGAAGGACTGATCCGGGCGCAGCGCGGTTCCGGCTTCTACGTCTCTCGGGCGGCTCCCCCGCCGCTGAAACTGGCGCAGGCGGAAACGCCGCGGGCGCGGGCGGTCGATCCCTTCTGGGTGTCGCGGCAATCGCTGGATGCGGACGAGGCGGTGCTGAAGCCGGGCTGCGGCTGGCTGCCGGCGGACTGGATGCCGGATGCGGCGCTGCGCCGGGCGATCCGCAGCCTTGCCCGCAGCGAGGGCGACCTGCTTTCCTACTACGGCAGCACGCGGGGCTCCTCGGCCCTGCGCCGCCTGCTGCTCGGCCGGCTGACGGAGGAGGGTATCGCTGCGGGGCCGGATCATCTGATGCTGACCAGCACCGGCACCCAGGCGCTCGATCTCCTGTGCCGTTTCCTGCTGCGTCCCGGCGATACGGTGCTGGTCGACGATCCCTGCTATTTCAATTTCCAGGCGCTGCTGAAGGCGCACCAGGTGACGGTCGTCGGCGTGCCCTATACGCCATCAGGGCCGGATATCGCGGCCTTCGAGGCGGTGCTCGAAGCGGCGCGGCCGCGGCTCTACGTCACCAATGCGGCGATCCACAATCCAACCGGCGCAACCCTTTCGCCCCCGGTGGCGCACCGGCTGCTGAATGCGGCGGCGGGCAGCGAGACGACCATCGTCGAGGACGACATCTTCACCGATTTCGAACCGGAGCCTTCCACGCGCCTTGCCGCGCTCGACGGGCTTTGCCGCGTCATCCGCATCGGCAGCTTTTCCAAGACCCTCTCCGCCTCCGCGCGGTGCGGCTATATCGCCGCGCGGCCGGACTGGATCGAAGGCCTGGTGGACCTGCAGATCGCCACCAATTTCGGCGGGCCGAGCCCGATTTCCAGCGAGATCATCGCGCATATGCTTTCAGGCGGCGGTTATCGCAAGCATATGGAGGAACTGCGCCGACGCCTCGTGCGCGCCCGGCGCGAGACGGCGGATCGCCTTGCCCGCCTCGGTATCACGCCCTGGCTTGAGCCGCGAGGCGGCTTCTATCTCTGGTGTGAATTGCCGGAAGGGCTGGACTCGGCACAGGTGGCGCAGGCCGCCCTCGCCGAGGGCGTCGTGCTCGCCCCCGGCAATGTCTTCAGCGTGTCCCAAAGCGCAGGCCGCTTCATGCGTTTCAACGTCGCGCACATGCTGGAGCCGCGGGTCTATCAGGTTCTCGGCAAGGCCCTGATCCGGGCGCGCGACGCTGCTTGATCGCCCGCAAACGCCCGGGTCTTGAGCTGCCTTCCAGCGATGGCGCTATTGGTCGCCCGGTTCGTGGCGCATCACCTCGCCATGCGAGGCGACATGGAATTCGCCGTTGTCGGTTACCCAGCCGCGGAACATGCCGTCGGTATTGTAGGGAGCGGCGACCGAGCCGTCGGCGCCGACGGCAACGAGGCCGGCACCGATATCGTGCGGTTTCAGGTCTTCCATGATGACCTTGGCCGAGGCGGCCTTCACGTCCTCGCCGAGATAGGCCATGCGTGCGGCGACCTCGTGGCCGACGACATGGCGGATGAAGAACTCTCCCTTGCCGGTGCCGGAGACCGCGCAGACGCCGTCGCGCGCATAGGTGCCGGCGCCGATGACGGGGCTGTCGCCGACCCGCCCGTCGGGCTTGTTGTTGTAGCCGCCCGTCGAGGTGGCGGCGGCGAGATGACCGTGCCGGTCGAGCGCGACCGCGCCCACCGTGCCGTGCTTTTCGGATTCGCTGGCGGCAACCTGCGTGCCGGCGGCGACATGGGCCTTCATCGCGGCCAGCGCCTTCCTGCGCCGTTCGGTGGTGAAATAGGCCTGTTCCTCTACCGCCAGCCCGTTGGCCTCGGCGAAGCGGTCGGCGGCGGGGCCTGCCAGCAGCACGGCATCGCCCTGTTCGAGAACGGCGCGGGCGGCAATCACCGGATTGCGGATATGGCGCGCGGCGCAGACCGCGCCGGCCGCCAGCGTTTCCCCGTCCATGATGGAAGCATCCAGTTCATGGATGCCGTTTTCGTTCAGCGCCGCGCCATGGCCGGCGTTGAAATGCGGGCTGTCCTCCATGACGACGACGGCGGCCTGCACGGCGTCGATGGCGCGTCCGCCGCGCTCCAGAACGGCATAGCCGGCTTCCAGCGCGCGCCCGAGGTCGCGCCGGGCGGCGATCCATTCGGTCTCGCTGAGGTCCAGCTTGGCCATCACGCCGCAGCCGCCATGGATGGCAAGGGCGAATTTCGTCATGGGAATCTCCGATCGTCATGAGAAAGGGCACCGACGGCTGCCGGTGCCCCTGAGGTCTGCTGCCGGGCTTACTGCTTGGGATGGACGTCCATGGCCAGCGTGTCCTCGTCCGAGCGTGGATCGTAGGTCACCTTGTCGGCCTTGGCGCCCCAGGCGGAAAGGTTGGTCGCCAGCGGCAGGTCGGGCCGGTCGGTCGCAACCAGCATGTTGGCTTCCTCGAGCAGGGCTCGGCGCTTGGCTTCGTCCATCTCGACCGCTGCATCCTCGATCAGCTTGTCCATCTGCGGGTTGGAATAGCCGCGCACGTTGAAGGCGCCGAGCGACTTTTCCGCATCATTGGTGTGCATCAGCGACGACAGCATGTAGTTGGCTTCGCCCGTCAGCGTTCCCCAGGAGGCCATGTAGAGCGAATATTCGCCGCGCGTCTTGGCCGGGTTGAACACCGCGGCCGGCACGCCCTGCACATCGACCGTGACGTTGATCGCGGCCAGAAGCTGGGCGACCGTCGGGCCGAGTTCGGTCGGCATGCGGTCGTTGGCATAGCTGAGCGCGACCTTGAACCCGTCCGGATAGCCCGCTTCGGCCATCAGCTTGAGCGCCTTTTCGACATCGAAGGCCGGCGCGGCGATCGCCTTGTTGTAGCCGAAGATATTCGTGCTCACGAGTTGGGTGGAAACGACGCCCATGCCCTCAAGCGCAAATTCCACGATGGTCTCGCGGTCGAGCGCCAGATCGAAGGCTTCGCGCACCTTCGGATCGAGGAAGGGATTCTTGTCGAGCTTCTTGCCGGCATTGTCCCAGACCTGCGGGGAGCTCTCCCGGAAGTCGAATTCCAGATAGGGAATGTAGATCGATTCCGTCTTGATCACCTGAAGGGCGGAATCGGATTCGATGCTGGCAAGGTCCGTCGCCGGCACCTTGGAGATGAGGTCGACCTGGCCGGCCTTCAGCTGGGCGACGCGGGCCGCGTCATTCGGAATTTCCTTGCGGATGACCTTGTCCCACGGCTGCGCGCCGTCCCAGTAGCCGTCGAACTTCTCCAGAACCAGATCCTGCGTCGGCGCCCAGCTCACGAACTTGTAGGGGCCGGTGCCGATGGTCGCCTTGCCCATGTTGAAGCCTTCGGCCGAGCTGTCCTTGGTCGAATAGTCGGCCGCCGCCTTGTGGGAAACCACGAACAGGCGGATGAAATCGTTCGGCAGGGTGGGGGCGGGACCGTTGGTCTTCACCCGCACCGTATAGTCGTCGACGATCTCGACGCCGGCGACGCGGCGGACATAGATGGTCGAGGGGTTCGGGCCGGTGACGTTCGGAATGCGCTCGATGGAGAACTTCACGTCCTCGGCGGTGAAGTCGGAGCCGTCGTGGAACTTCACGCCCTGGCGCAGCTTGAATTCCCAGGTCGTGTCGTCCAGCGCCTGCCAGCTTGTTGCCAGCGACGGCAGGATTTCCAGATTGTTGCCGGAGCGCAGCAGCGTGTCGAAGATGTGCTTGGTGGCCTCGGCATTGGCGGAGGTTGCGGTGAAGTGTGGGTCCATCGAGGCCGGGCCGTTCTTCGTCGCGATCACCAGATCGGCGGCAAGCGCGGCGATGGGCGAAGACAGCATGGTGGCCACCAGGGCCGCGCGGAGCATGGATTTCATTATCATTGGGCTTCCTCTCTCGTTGAACGGGGTGTTGGCGGGCCTGCCGCCGTCCGGCCTCGGCCGGAGAAGGTGATGGGGGATCAAGGCGCGTCGTCCGGCTGATCGTTGTCGATCATCTGCGGCCACTGGCCGGAAGCCATCACGAGCTTGGTCATGATCTCCGAAAGGCTGAGCCGCTCGGCGGGGCTGAGGCATTCCAGCATGCAGCGCTCGTGCTCGATCATCATGCCCTTGGCGAATTCCACCGCTTCGCGCCCTTTGCCGGTGAGGTCGAGCGTGATGCGGCGCTGGTCGTCCTGGTCGATCTCGCGGTCGATCATGGCGAGGCGGGTCAGCTTGTTGGCGGCGCGGCTCAGCGTGTTCTTCGGAAAGCCGGACGAGCGCACCACATCGGTCAGCGTCGAGCTTCCGCCGAGATAGAGCGACCAGAGCACCACGAATTCAGGGCGCAGCAGGCCGAGATGCTGCTGGATATAGCTGTAGACCGGGTTGTTGAAGTGGAGCGCCAGATAGTTGAGGCGGAAGGAGAACCAGCAGGGATTGTCCCACAGTTTCGCGTGCATGAGGGCTTCGATTTTCGTGCCCGGCGAGACGGCGGGTTCCTCCCGGCCGGCCCGCCCCTCAAACAGTGCCTGACGCAACGCCTCGTCCATTCCGCCGTCCCATGCAAAATAGAATTGATCTCGAATGGGACTTTATTTGGCGTGAAACCCTTGCGTCAATCGTAATTTTTGATCCATAAAGAACTAATTTCAGGAGGCGGCCCCTTGCGGACAACAGGGACGGGCGGCGCCCAAAGCCGTGGCCGAACAGCGAGAAGGACGGAAAATGCGCATTCAGGACATGCATTGGAGCCAGGTCGAGGAACGGGTGAAGGAAGACGATCGCTGCGTCCTGCCGATCGGCTCGATCGAGCAGCATGCCTATCTGAGCCTTGCCACCGACATGATCCTGGCCGAGCGGGTCTCGGTGGAGGCCGCCGAGCCGCTCGGCGTGCCGGTTTTCCCATGCCTGCCCTATGGCATGGCGTCGGGCTTTGCCGATTTCCCCGGGACGGTGACCCTTTCGCTGCGCACCTATATCGGTATCTTCGAGGATATCCTCGACAGCCTCCACCGCTCCGGCTTCCGCCGCATCCTCATCGTCAACGGCCATGGCGGCAACACGCCGGTCAATCCGGTGATCAGCGAGTGGATGAACCGCAACCGCGACGCGTCGGTCAAGCTGCATGACTGGTGGCGCGCGCCGAAGACCATGGCAAAGGTGCAGGAGATCGATCCGGCCGCTTCGCATGCGAGCTGGATGGAAAATTTCCCCTGGACCCGTCTCGAAGGCGCGCCGATCCCCAATTTCCAGAAGGAGCGGATAGATTTCGCCGCTACGTCACGCGTCGATGCGGGCCGCAAGCGTGAGCGTATCGCCGAGGGCAACTATCACGGCGTCTTCCAGCGCCCGGATGCGGACATGCTGGAGATCTGGCAGGTCGGCGTCGAGGAAACCCGTCACGAGATCGAGCACGGCTGGCACTGAAATCGCGGGGGCGCTTCGCCCCATCGCGGATCCACCGGGGGGAGAGATGGCATCTTTCATTCTTCGCAGATTGGGGCAGGCACTTTTCGTGCTCCTCGTCATGTCCATGCTCGTCTTCATGGGCGTCTACGTCATCGGCAATCCGGTCGATGTGCTGATCTCGCCCGACGTGACGCAGGAGATGCGCCAGCAGGTCATCCAGCAATACGGGCTCGACCTGCCGCTCTGGGAGCAGTATTTCCAGTTCCTGCAGCGCTTGCTGACCGGTGACCTCGGGCGCTCCTTCGTCTTCAACATGCCGGTCGTCACGCTGATTGCCCAGCGCCTGCCGGCGACGCTGGAATTGACGCTGATCGCGGTGCTGTTCGCCTCCCTCATCGGCATTCCGCTCGGCGTCTATGCCGGCTACAAGCCCGAGAGCTACGTCGCCAAGGCCATCATGGCCGTATCGATCCTCGGCTTCTCGGTGCCGACCTTCTGGATCGGCCTGATGCTGATCATGGTCTTCGCCGTGCAGCTCGGCGTGCTGCCGGCTGGCGGGCGGGGACAGACGGCGGAGCTCTTCGGTATCCCCTTTTCCTTCCTGACGCTGAACGGCTGGTCGCATCTCATCCTGCCGGCCCTCAATCTCTCGCTGTTCAAGCTTTCGATGATGTGCCGGCTCGCCGCATCCGGCACCCGTGAGGTGATGCTCACCGACACGATCAAGTTCGCGCGCGCGGCCGGCATCTCGGAAAGCACCATCCTGCGCCGGCATGTACTCAAGCTGATCTCGATCCCGCTGGTGACGGTGTTCGGCCTGGAGCTCGGCTCGACGCTGGCCTTCGCGCTGGTCACCGAAACGATCTTCTCCTGGCCGGGGCTCGGCAAGCTGATCGTCGATTCCATCACCTCGCTCGACCGGCCCGTCATGGTCGCCTATCTGATGCTCGTCTCGGCGCTCTTCGTGGTCATCAATCTTTGCGTGGATCTCGCCTATGCGGCGCTCGATCCGCGCCTGCGGCAGGGGAGGCGTTGACATGTCGATGGAAGCCCGCGCGGTGACGTCCGTCTCGCCGCTCTCCGAATTCTGGCACACCTTCCGCCGCAACAAGGTCGCGGTCGCGGCCCTCGGCGTCGTGATCGCCATCATCCTCATGGCCGTCTTCGCGCCGTTTCTCGTGCCGCAGGACCCCTATGACCTGAAGTCGCTGGTGCTGCGCGATGCGCGCCGCCCGCCGGGCTATGTCGGCTCGACCGGTATCGTGCATCTGCTCGGCACCGACAGTCAGGGGCGCGATCTCCTTTCGGCCATCGTCTACGGACTGCGCATTTCCCTGCAGATGGGACTGGTCGCCGGCGCGATCGCCTTTTCGATCGGCGCGGTGGTGGGATGCTTTGCCGCTTATGTCGGCGGGCGCGTCGAATCCGTGATCATGCGTATCGTCGATATCCAGCTCTCCTTCCCGGCGATCCTTCTGGCTTTCGTCGTGGCCGCGATCCTCGGGCAGGGCAAGTCGCAGCTCATCCTCGCGCTGGTCTTCGCGCAATATGCCTATTTCGTGCGCACTGCCCATGGCGCCGCCGCCGCCGAACGGCAGAAGGATTATGTGCAGGCCGCGCTTTCGGTGCCCATGAGCGGCTGGTTCGTCATCACCCGGCATATCCTGCCGAATTCCCTTCCGCCGCTCATCGTGGTGGCGACGGTGCAGATCGCCTCGGCGATTTCGCTGGAAGCGACCCTGTCCTTCCTCGGCGTCGGCCTGCCGCCGACCGAACCGTCGCTCGGCATGCTGATCGCCAACGGCTTCCAGTACCTGATGTCGGGACGCTACTGGATCGCGATCTATCCGGGCGTCGCCCTCATCATCCTCATCATGGCGATCAATCTGGTCGGCGACCAGATCAGGGACCAGCTCAATCCGAGGCTGCGCAAATGAGCGATCTTCTGGATGTCCGCAATCTGCGGACCTATTTTGCGACCGACAGGGGCACCGTCAAATCGGTGGACGACATCTCCTTCACGCTGAAGCGCGGTGAGGTCATGGGCCTTGTCGGCGAGAGCGGCTCGGGCAAGTCCATCACCGGTTTCTCGCTGATCGGCCTCTTGGACGAGACCGGCCGCATCCAGGAGGGCAGTTCCATCCGGTTCAACGGACGCGAACTGGTCGGCCTGGACGGCAAGGAATTGCGCAAGATTCGCGGCAAGGACATCTCCATGGTGTTCCAGGATCCGATGATGACGCTGAACCCCGTCGTCCGGATCATCGACCAGATCGGCATGGCGATCCGGGCGCATGAGCAGGTGTCGGATGGTGAAATCCGCCGCCGCGCGGTCGAGGCGCTGGAGCGGGTGCGGATCGTCGATCCGCAAAGCAAGGTCGACCAGTATCCGCACGAATTTTCCGGCGGCATGCGCCAGCGCGTGGCGATCGCCATCGCGCTCCTGCATCGCCCGCAGCTCGTCATCGCCGACGAGCCGACGACAGCGCTCGACGTTTCGGTGCAGGCCGAGATCCTGCGCATGGTGAAGGCGCTGGTTGCGGAGATGGGAACCTCCCTGATCTGGGTGAGCCACGACCTTGCCACCGTCTCCTCGATCGCCGACACCATTGCGGTGATGCGGCGCGGCAAGATCGTCGAGGCCGGCCCCGCACGGCAGGTGCTGCACAACCCGCAGCACCCCTATACGCAAGGGCTGCTGGACGCGCTGCCTTCCCGTTCCACGCCCGGCGCACCGCTGGCATCCGCCGCGACCGAAGCGGCCGGCCCGGTGGACCTCAGCGGTCTCGGGGGCGCGGCGATCGGTGCGGCGCCCGACGAGGCCTTCGTGAAGGCGGAAGCGATCGATAAAATCTTCGCTCCGCGCATCGGCTTCCTGCGCGGTCTCGGCATCCGCTGGGGCCTCCTGCGCCAGCCCGGCCCCGTCCATGCGGTGATCTCGGCGAACCTTGCCATCGCCCGCGGCGAGATCCTCGGCCTTGTCGGCGAATCCGGTTCGGGCAAATCGACGCTCGGGCGCATCCTGTGCGGCATCTATCCGCCGACCTCCGGCACGGTCAGCGTCGGCGGCAAGCCGGTGCGTTCGGCGACGGGCAAGCTGGGCACGCGCGTGCAGATGATCTTCCAGGATCCGTTCGCCTCGCTCGATCCGCGCCGCACCATCTTCCAGTCGGTGGCCGAAGGGCCGATCGCGCACGGCTTCTGCACCCGTGCCGATGCGCGCGACTATGTCAACCGGTGGCTGCGCGCCGTCGCCTTCGATCCGGCGCTGGCCGATCGCTATCCGCACCAGTTCTCCGGCGGACAGCGCCAGCGCATCGCCATCGCCCGGGCGCTCGCCATGCAGCCGGAAGTCATCATCTGCGACGAGCCGGTCGCCTCGCTCGATGTGTCGATCCAGGCGCAGGTCATCAACCTGTTGATGGAGCTGCGCCGCAATCTCAACATCACGCTGCTCTTCATCAGCCACGACCTTTCCGTCGTGCACCACCTCTGCGACCGCGTCGTGGTGATGCGCCATGGCGAGATCGTCGAAGAGGGTGCCGCCACGCAGGTCTTCACCGCACCCCGGCACGCCTATACGCGGATGCTGCTCGAAGCCGTGCCGAAGCTGGAGGCGTGACCTGCGCGCCGCAGCGCGGGAAATCGAGCTCGGAGCGCCGCTGCCGGTCATCCGCGCCATGATCGAACGCGGCGAACTCCCCGATGACCGTTCCGGATGATCGCAGGATGAAACCCGCGCCTTTGACAGGCTCGGCCAACTCGTCATAGGTTTCGCGCCCATGTCAGATGCTTTGCGATAAGACCCTGAAAACGACCAAGAAGATCAAGGCGCAGAAGGGCCGCAAGCCGAAGACCCTGCTGCAGAAGCTGGCCGAAAAGCCCGAGAAGCTGTTCTCCGGGGCGTTTCGCCAGCAATATGCCGCCTTGTGCTTTCGCGCCGCCGCGCAAGGAGAGGGGATCGAGATCCTGGTGGTCACCTCGCGCGATTCCGGCCGTTGGATCATTCCCAAGGGCTGGCCGATGAAGGACAGGAAGCCACACGAGGCGGCCGCCATCGAAGCGTTCCAGGAGGCGGGCATTCGCGGGAAGGTCCGCAAGAAGCCGGTCGGAAGCTATACCTACCTGAAACTGATGGACGACGGCGACGTCGTGCCCTGCATCGTCGATGTATTCCAGATCGAGGCCACGGAGCTTGCCGACAAGTTCAAGGAGAAGGGCGAACGACGCCTTGCCTGGGTCAGCCCCGACGAGGCGGCCCGGCGCGTGCGGGAAATCGAGCTCAAATCGCTCCTCGTCGAGTTCAAGCCCCGCTGAGACCTTTCATCGCCGACCGTCGTGGAGCCGGGCGATGTCTTCCCGCAGGAAGGGGACGTCGTCGGTCGTGGCGGGTTCCTGATAGGTTCGGGCATAGTGGTGGCCGGAATAGACGGCGGCGGCGATCAGGCCGGGCGCCAGGCAATCGCCAAGACGGGTGACCGACTTTATGCCCGCATCTGCCCAGTCCGCTTCGCGCGCCTTCAGCGCCAGCCACAGGCTTTCCTCCGGCAGGCGAGCGGTGACGGGAACGACGGTGGCGCAGTCGATATCCCGGATCGCGCCGGTATAGATGCAGGCGAGGGAGAGGCGATCCTTGGTCCGGCCGGCCAGCGCCCTTGCCGTGACGATCTCGACGCCGAGTTCGAGGAGGCGCCGCTGGACGCGGCCCTGTTCCAGTGTGTTGCTGCTCCACGGCGAGACCTGGGATTCCGGCGTCACGAAGA
>Ga0182742_1000461_pt1 | contig 65009 bp, 43 predicted proteins | sample eDN5th37CBELigMG_FD_128880 | JGI IMG/M metagenome (GOLD analysis project Ga0182742, IMG submission 128880) | Enriched Miracle-Growth compost microbial communities from Emeryville, California, USA - eDNA 5th pass 37_C BE-Lig MG (version 2)... ...
ACCCGAACTGGGATGCGGAAGGCAAGCGCCTCGCGAACTAACCCGGCCCTGGCGATGTAGCCGGCCGGCCTGACGAAGCAGCGGCCCTGGCGAAGTGGCGCGCCGGCCTGACGAAGCAGCGGACCCATCGCTGTAGCGCGGCGGCCTTGCGGAGCAGCGGCCCTGGCGATGCAGCGCGCCGGTCTGACTGAAGCAGCGGCCCTGGCGAAGTAGCACGCCGGCCGGACGAAGCAGCGGCCTTAGCGAAGTAGCTCGGCGGCGAGATCCCTGCCCTGCTCCGTCACGGCCCAGACGGACACGATCTTGCGCGCCGTCTTGTCGCCGAACACCTGCTTGATCTGCCGCTTGCTCTCGGACACGAGACCTCGCGCCTTGAGCCGGCCGCAGGCCCACCGCACTTCGTTCATCACGAGACCACAGCGCACGGCGAGCTCGCGCGTTTTCACGCCAGACCGTTCCTGACACAGCACGCGGACCACCTTGCAGTCCGTGTCGCTCAGCTCGTGAAGGGGAAGCGCCTGTTCTCGCAGCTCACCAGTCATGCCTGGCCTTCCGCTCATGACAGCCTTCTCAGAACTGCAGGACTTTCACGTACCGAACGTGCGGGAGCTTGCGCAGCTTCTGCTGAACGTCCTCGGGCACCACCTGATCGACGCCGACGACGGCGATCGCATTCCCGCCGATGGCTTCGCGCCCGAAATGGAAGCTCGCGATGTTGATGCCGTGATCGCCCAGCACCGTGCCGAGCGACCCGACGAAGCCCGGCCTGTCCAGGTTGTCGACGTACAGCATCACCGGGTGGAACTCCGCTTCGAGCGGCATCCCCCGCGACTCCACCAGCTTGGGCGCGCCCGCAATGACGCTTCCCGCCGCCGTGAGCCAGTGTCCACCGGTGTGGACCTTGAGCCGAATGAGCGACCCGTAAACCGGCGAGACGTCCCGCTTCGACTCCGTGAGCGGTGTGCCCTTCTGCTTGAGCACCACCGGCGCGGAGATCATGTTGATGTCCGGCATCAGCGGGCGCATCAGCGCGGCGAGCGCCGTCGCGGTGAGCGGCTGCGTGTTCAGGAGCGCAACGTCGCCTTCGTATTCGACTTCGACCGCGTCGATGCCCTCCTGCGCGAGCTGCCCGGCGAAGGAGCCCAGCTTCTCCACCAGCGATACGAAGGGCCGAAGCCGCGGCGCCTCTTCCACGCTGATCGAGGCCGTATTGAGTGCGTTCGTGACGGCGCCGAGAAGCAGATAGTCGGACATCTGCTCCGCGAGCTGCAGGGCCACGTTCTCCTGGGCCTCGTTCGTGCTCGCGCCCAGATGCGGAGTCGCGATGAGATTCGGAGCGCCGAACAGCGGGTTCTCTTTCGCAGGCTCCGTGGAAAAGACGTCGAACCCCGCCGCCGCGACGTGCCCCGATTCCAGCGCCTCGCGGAGCGCCCGCTCGTCCACCAACCCGCCGCGCGCGGCATTCACGATGATGACGCCGCGCTTCGTCCTGGCAATGGCCTCGGCCGAAAGGATGTTCCGTGTGCGATCCGTGAGAGGCGTATGCAACGTGATCGCATCCGCCCGCGCGAGAAGCTCGTCGAGCTCCACCTTCTCCACGCCCAGCTTCACCGCTCGCTCCGGTGTGAGGAAAGGATCGTACGCGATGACCTTCATCTTGAGGCCCAACGCGCGCTCGGCGACGAGCGCCCCGATGTTTCCGCAGCCGATGAGGCCCAGCACCTTCGAATAGAGCTCCACGCCCATGAAGCGATTCTTTTCCCACCTCCCCGCCTGCGTGGACGCGTCCGCTGCACCGAGCTGGCGTGCAGCGGCGAACAGCAGCGCGATGGCGTGCTCCGCGGTGGTGATCGAGTTGCCGAAGGGCGTGTTCATCACGACGATACCGCGCGCAGAAGCCGCCGGTATGTCGATGTTGTCCACGCCGATGCCCGCGCGGCCGATCACCTTGAGGTTCTTGCCGGCGGCGATCACGTCCTTGTCGGCCTTGGTGGCCGAACGCACGGCGAGGCCGTCGTAGCGCGAGATGATCTTCAGCAGCTCCGGCTTCTTCAGGCCAGTGCTGACATCCACCTCGACACCACGCTTACGGAAGATCTCGAGTGCGCGAGGACTCAGCTCGTCTGCGATGAGAACTTTGGGCATGGCAGTCTCACGCGGCGGCTTCGAGCTTGCTCACGCAGGCCGCGAAGGCCCACTCGATCCACGGCAGGAGCGCCGCTACGTCGCTCTGTTCCACCGTAGCGCCACACCAGATTCGAAGGCCCGGCGGCGCCGTGCGGTACGACGCGGCATCCAGCGCAACTTTCTCTTTCTCGAGAAGCGCGGCGAGATCCTTCGCAAACTGCGCCTGCTTCTCTTCGGACAAGCGCGTGACGCGCGGATCCACAACATTCAGGCAGACGCCTGTGTTGCTGCGTGTACGCGGATCCGCGGCGAGGAAGTCGATCCACGGCGTGCGAGCCACCCAATCCGAGATGACGGCGGCATTCGCATCCGCACGCGCATGCAGGGCGGCAAGTCCGCCGATGCTTTCACCCCACCGCATGGTGTCGATGAAGTCTTCGACGGCCAGCATCGAAGGCGTGTTGATCGTGACGCCCTCGAACAGATCATCGTCCAGCTTCCCATTGCGAGTGAGCCGGAAAATCTTCGGCAGCGGGCGATTCGGCACCCAGCTCTCAAGGCGCGCCACCGCGCGCGGCGAGAGAATCAGCATGCCGTGAGCGGCTTCGCCGCCCATCACCTTCTGCCAGGAATAAGTGACGACATCGCACCTCGACCAGTCGATCGGCTGCGCGAACGCGGCGCTCGTCGCATCGTTGATGGTGAGGCCTTCGCGATCGGGCGCGATCCAGTCGAAGTGCGGAATCTTCGCGCCGGCCGTCGTCCCGTTCTGCGTGAAGACGATATCGGCGTTCCGGCGCGCGAGGCTCAGGTCCGGAAGCGTCCCGTACGGCCGCCCGACATGAATGCGGCAATCTTCGAGATGCAGCTGCTCGACAGCGTCCGTCACCCACTCTTCGCCGAAGCTTTCCCAGGCGAATATGTCGACGGGGCGTGGGCCCAGCAGCGACCACAGCGCCATCTCCATCGCGCCGGTGTCGGACGCGGGGACGATGGCGACCTTGAAGTCGGCAGGCACGCCGAGGAGCGCCCTCGAACGATCGATGGCTTCCTTCAGTCGCGCCTTCGCAGGCTTCGAACGGTGTGAACGGCCGAGCAGCGCGCCTTCCAGCGCTTGCAGACTCCAGCCAGGACGTTTCTTCGTGGGGCCCGATGAAAAACGGGCGTCGGCCGGACGGACGCCCGGCAGCGGATTTACAGTGCTCAAGTTGTACTCCCATCCTTACAGATGGGCGTCCGCCGTTGGGGGCGGATGGCCCGCCGGCAACTCTACCGTTGAAAAAGCGCGCGTCAACTGGATTCTGCTTAGGGAGTTGTCGCAGCGGCCCGGCTCAGCGCGCCCCTCGAAATGACGAAATCGCCCGCCGCGCGCGTGGTGTTTTCTGTCGCGGGACGCCGACATAGCGCATATACCTGCGACGCCACTCGCCGTCTTGGTGGTATCTTTTGCGCCAACGGACGGAGCGGATTGTCCGCCATGAGCACGGAACCGAGACGAGTCACGAAACCTGCGGACTGGACGGCCCTGGAGAACCAGGTCGTCAACGGCCTGTATCCCCTTCGACGCTTTCTCGCTGCTTCCCGCCACAGCGTCGTGTTTCTCAGCGAGTACGAGGCGAAGGAACCGTTCGACGTCGCCATCAAGCTGGTTCCGGCGGATCCGTCGCGAGCGGAGGCGCAGGTCGCTCAGTGGGAAGCGGCAGCGGCGCTCAGCCATCCTCATCTCGTTCGCATCTTCGATGTCGGCCGGTGTCAGCTCGGTGGGCGACCGTTCGTGTTCGTCGTCATGGAACACGCGGATCAGACTCTCGCGCAGATCCTAGCGCGGCGTGCGCTCACGCCGGACGAAGTTCGGGAGATGCTGCCTCCCGCGCTCGATGCGCTCGCCTTCCTGCACGTGAACGATCGCGTGCACGGGCATCTCAAGCCGTCGAACATTCTTGCCGCCGGCGATCAGCTGAAATTGTCGAGCGATACGATCCGGCAGGTCGGGACCGTTCCGGGCGGCGCCGTCGTCAGAACCTCGCTCTACGATCCGCCGGAATTGAGTCAGGGCACGATTTCTCAGGCCGGCGACATCTGGGCGTTCGGCATGACGCTCGTCGAAGCCCTCTCGCAGCGAACCTGGAAGGGGGCGCGCGGGCAAGGCGAAACGACGACGTCCCTGCTCTCCAGTCTGCCGGCGCCTTTTCAGGAGACCGCGCGGCGATGCCTGAGCCGATCACCGGCCGGGCGTCCCACTGTTACCGACCTCATCGCTCAGTACGGACAGCCGCCTCAGGATGAGGTGCTTTCGGTCGAAGTGATTTCCACTCCTCAGCCCGCCGCCGCTGAGGAAACGAGCGCAGTGGTTGCCGCGGGTGCTACTCACGAAACCGAGGGGCAGGAATCGCGCGAGCTGCAAGTGGCGAAGGAACTTGTGGACGACGCCGGCGCGCCGCAGACACCCAGCCTGACGAATCTCTCGTTACGCGCGATCGTCCTGGCGCTCGTTCTGTTCTTCAGCGCCTGGGCTGTTCTGCGCTCCTGATTCACACCGCCAGCGGCCCGGTGCTGTCGCCGAAGCGCTCCTCCGGGCAACCAAGCTTGGCCAGGATTGCGAGGAGCAGATTGGACATCGGCGTCAGCTCCTTCTGCTGAATGTGCCGATTACCCTGCAACGTGCCGCCCCCGAGTCCCGCGAGAACGATGGGCAGCGGATCGTGGTTGTGCGAGTTGCCGTCGCTCATGCCGCTGCCGTACAGGACGATCGAATGATCCAGCAGCGTGCCGTCACCATCCGGCAGCTTTGACAGCTTATCGACGAAGTACGCGAACAACCCGACGTGATATCGATTCAGCACCGCGAAACGCGCCTTGCTGTTCTCGTTGTTCGAATGGTGCGAGAGGATGTGGAAGGAATCCCTGATGCCGCTCTTCGGGTAGACGGCGTTGCTCAACTCCTTTGCGAGCATGAACGTGCTCGTGCGCGTGATCTCCGTCTGCCAGGCGAGCGCGAGCAGGTCGTACATCAGCTTGATGTGCTCCTCCACATCTTCCGGGATACCCGCCGGCCGATTGGGGAGCGCGATGTCGCTGTCCACGCGTTCCGCGGATTGCCTGATTCGCCGCTCGATCTCGCGCACGTCGGTGACGAAGCGGTCGAGTCGTTCCCGGTCGGTCGCCGGAAGCGTGCGGTTGAGGCCGCGAATCTGCTCGCTCACTGAATCGAGCAGGCTCAGCGCCTGCGAGCGACGAGCGGTACGCTGCGCATCGCTCGCTCCGTCCCCGAAAAGCTGCTCGAACAGCACCTGCGGGTTGTTCTGCATCGGGAGCGGCGAAATCTCGCTCTGCCACGAGAGCGTGTTGCGGTAAGCGCAACTCAGCCCTTCGCCGCAACTCAGGCTGGCGTCCTCGATCATCAACTCCAGCGACGGCAGCGGCGTGTCCCGACCCAGGTGCTTCGCTATCACCTGGTCCACAGTGATCCCGAGCTTCGGTTGGGCGCCGGACGCCGCCTTCGCGCCGCTCAGGAACGCGGACGATGAACGATTGTGGTTGCCCGTGGCGCCACCCGGTCCGTACGCGAGCGGATGTCCGAGATTGGAGATGACGTTGATGTGCGCCCGATAAGGCTCAAGAGGCTGCAGGATCTCGGAGAACGTGAAGTCGCGCCCCTCGTCCTTCGGCGTCCAGCGGGACATCGTGGCCCCGTGCGGGAAGTAGATGGCTCCGAAGCGCACCTGCGGCTTCGGGGTCGCGCTCATCGCAGGCACCATTGAATCCAATAACGGCAACGCCAGGGCCGCCCCCGCGCCTCGCAAAACGGCGCGGCGTGAAAGATGCCTACGTGTGATGAAGCTCGCCATCAGTTTCTCCTTGCCTCCCGGGCAGAGAGACCCGCGCCTTGTGGCGCCGACTTGGTCCGATAACGAAACGGAACACTCTGCACGACGCCCAGGACCAGCTCGCTGAACCTGTGATCCTTGCGCTGCGCCTGCCTGACGATCGCCCGCACGGCCGGCATGTCGTGGTACTCGACCGCGCGACCGAGCGCGTAGGTCATCAGCTTCTCGACGACGCCGGTGGTGAAGAGCTCCGGCTGCGACATCAACGCGGCCGTCAGTTCTTCGGGCCCGACGATCTTCGTGCCATCCGCGAGGACGCCGCTCGGATCGATTGCGGAATCGCCATCGCGCTCACGCCACGCGCCGATGGCGTTGAAGTTCTCGAGCGCGAAGCCGACGGGGTCGATCACGTTGTGGCAGGAAGCGCAGTTCGGATCCATGCGGTGAGCTTCGAGGCGCTCTCGGACCGACGTCGTGATCACCTGAGTGCCGTCCCCGTCGAGGTTTGTCTCCACACCCGGGGGCGGAGAAGGGACCGGCGCGCTCAGCAGGTTTTCGAGTATCCAGCTACCGCGAATCACTGGCGACGTGCGACTCGCCGTCGACGTGATCGTGAGAACACTGCCATGACCCAGCACGCCGCGCCGATGGCTTTCGGCCGGCAGCTTCACTTTCCGGAGATGCGAGCCACGCACGTTGGGGATGCCGTAGTGCTTCGCAAGGCGCTCGTTGAGGAAGGAGTAGTCGGCCGTCAGCAGCTCGGTTATCGGACGGTCCTGCGTGCGGATCCAGTCCACCAGGGCCCGCGTTTCCTGGATGAACGCGTCGCGAAGGTTCTCATCGAAGCCTTCGACTTCGGGCGTTACCGTCGCGAGCTCGCGCAGATGCAGCCACTGGCCCGCGAAGTTCTCCACGAGCGCATAAGCCTTCCGATCCGTGAGCATGCGCCGGACCTGCGCTTCGAGCACTTCGGGTCGGTGCAACTGTTTCCTGACCGCGAGATCCATCAGCTGTGCGTCCGGGATACTGCTCCAGAGAAAGAACGACAGCCGCGACGCGAGCTCCAGATCGCTAATTGCGTAAGGCACGCCGGGTGCCACTCCTTCGGGCTCTGCCTCGAAGCGGAAGAGAAAGCGGGGATCGATGAGGATGCGAGCCAGCGCCTGCTGAATCCCCCCCTCGAAGCCGCCCTCTTCCCGGCCGCGCTCGTGGAACCGCAGGATGTCGGTGAGGTCCTCGAGTCGTTGCGGAGCGCGAAACGCGCGGCTCGCGATGTTCACCAGAATGGTTTCGGCACAGCGGCGCTCCTCCGTGCTCGCTCGGGGCATACAGGTGAAGATGCGCTTGCGGCTTTCGGTGTTGCCCACGCCGGTTGCGTTGAACGGGCCGGCGATATCCACGCGCTCGATCCCGACATCCGACTTGTACACGGAGTAGATGTCGTTCACTCCGGTGGGCCGGCGGTTCTCGAAAATGGCGGCGGTCAGCACGTGACGCCCCGCCGGGACGCGCAGGCGGAAGTCGCGCAGATTCGGAACCTGCACGCGCTGGCCATCGAGCGCCACGTCGATCTCGACGCCGGCATTGCGCGCCAACGCGAAATTGCCGCGCACGCTGAAGTGATACTCCGCGTCCAGGGGAAAATCGTGCTCGATACGCATCCCGCCGCGCGAGCCGAGAGGCATCCCCTCGAGGTGCTGGTCCTGCAGGAGTTTCTCCGGCGCCTGATAGATCGACGTCGTCTCGGTCGCCGTCATGTCGCCAATCGCAGCCCGGCTCAACTTCATCGCCGCAGACGTGTAGCCCTGGATCAGCGCGGGCGATATGCCAAGCCCTGATGCGACGTTGTCGAAACCTTCACTGGCATCGTCGGGAGGAAGCAGCGCGCTCACATTCACCGGCATGCCGAAGAGGTCGCGCACGGCGTTCGCGTACTCCGTGCGATTCAGCCGGTGTAGTGCTGGCGCCGGCGCGACTGCCGCTGCATGGCTGCCCGCCGCACCTCCGACCTGCGAATCAAGGCGCGTTTCCAGCACGGTCGCGATCGCCTCGGCTTGCGCGCGTGAAGGCCGGTCCTTCCCGGGCGGCGGCATCATCCCTGCACGCAGCTTGCGGACCACCTTCTCCCATGACTCAGCGTCATCGTGCACTTGAACCGGGTCGAGAATCGTGAGGTCGAGGCCGCCTGCCCAATCCGTCGTGTTGTGGCACTCCGTGCAATAGCGCTCGATCGCGGCTGGCAGGTCCGTGTCCGCGGCGGCGGCGATCACCCAGGCCGGCGACATCAACATCAAAGCCATCCCCAACGCGCCCAGCTGCGCCCGGGGCAAAAGCCTGACACCGCACGGAGCCGATGAGCGCGAAGCGAGAATCACCGTACCTCCTTCCCCTGCTGCTTCAGCAATTCCGTGATCAACGCGATGCTGCTCGGCTTCGGCTGCGCCGGATGCGTGGCGAGGAAGACGCCCTTCGCCCAATCCAGCGCGGAACGATGCTCGTTGTCCTGCGCCGTGAGGTCCGCGCCTCGCGAGACCAGGAATCGGATGATGTCGTCCGAGCCGCGATTCGCCGCGCCATGCAAAGCCGTGATGCCCATGGAGTTCTTCTGGTTCACGTCCATGCCGAGATCGGCGCACATCTTGACTGCCTCAAGCAGTTGCTCCGGACCTTCCGTCCACGTCTGAGCGAGCACCCAGTTCACGCCTGCCGCCGCCATCAGCGGCGACGTGCCGTGGAAAGTGTCGATGCGTGGATTCGCGCCGTACTCGAGCAGCAGCTTCATCACGGTGACGTCACCGGCGAGTGCAGCCGTGAGGAACGGAGTCTGTCCCGTGAAATCCACCCACTCGAGCGAGCCCGTGATCTCAAGCAAATGATGTCGAAACGGCGGCGTCTCCTTCGTGCGCGCATTCACGTCCGCACCAGCCGCGAGCAGAGCGCGAATGAGTTCGAGCACGGGACCGCGATCGATCCCGTTCTTGAACGTCGCGTTGTGAACGTAGAGATTGCGTACGTTCACCGCTTCCCACAGCGGGCTGCGCCCATACCAATCCTGCCCGTTGACGTTACTGCCGTTCTTCAGCAGGTAATGCGCGACGGCCATGTTGTTGTTGGAGACGGCCATGAGCAGCGGCCAGATGCCGTTGGCTTCCTCCGCGTTGACGTCGGCGCCGCCGGCAACAAGCCGCTTCGCGACTTCGACATGATCGTGACGAGCGGCGTAGAGCAGCGGTGTCATCCCACCGGGCGTGGGCTCGCGCCGCCCGCGGTCCGCCGGAACACCTCCCCGCAGAATGCCGACTCCGTAGCCGAAACCCGGCACCGAGTTCGGCTTGATGAACGCGGGCGTCTCGCCGACGTTGGTCGCGACGTTGGGATTTGCGCCCCGGGCGAGCAGGAACGACACGATGTCCGCGTGACCCGCGCGGGCGGCGAACATCAGCGCGGTCTGGCCGAAGTGCGGGTCCCGCACATCCACCTGTGCGCCGTGCTTCAGGAGATGCTCGACTACCGCAAGCACTCCCACCTGTGCACTCATCATCAACAGAGTTTCGCCGCTCGGCTCCGGCCGATTCGGATCGGCCCCCGCCTTCAGCAGCAAGCTCACCATCTCCGGATTGCCGTTCGCAACGGCGAGGCTCAACGGGCTGACACCGCGTTCGGTCAGGCCGTTGGGATCCGCGCCAGCTTTCAACAGGCGCTTCGCGGAAGCAAGATCATCTACCCGGACACGCCAATGCAAGGCGGGTGTACCGAAGGCGCCGCGAGCGTTGGGATCCGCCTTCTTCGCAAGGAGCGCGTTCATCGCGGGGAGATCGCCGTTCATTGCGGCGTCGGCCATCGCGGCATCGGCAAGCGCGCCGGTATCGGAGCCGAATGCCACGCGCGGAGCAGCCTGCACAATGAGCAGTGCCATGAAGGTTGACCACCCTCCGCCGCGAAGCATTCCGAGTCCCCCTTGGAACACTCCTACTGCCGCTTCAGGCAAGCATTGCCGCTGCAGGCATGCTCTACACGTGCAGCCGGAGTATTCTTCGTTCGGCGCCGTTCAGCATGACTAATGTAGCCACTGGGGGACCCAATGCGCGAGCCGATTCCTTCCGCACCGTCGGATTTCCGTGGGGCGACGACCGACAGGCGGGATGTTCTCCGGGCGGGGCTGGCCCTGTCCGTGGGTGCGATGCTCGGAGCGAGCGGCCACGCTCGTGCGTCGGACGCCAGTGCAGCGGATGCCCGCCTGTTGCCCGGCTTCAAGGTGCACAAGGTGAAGACAAGTGGCGCAACGCTGCATACGGTGGTGGGTGGAAGCGGGCCGCCGCTACTTCTGATACACGGCGCGCCGCTGACGCACTTGTCCTGGTTCCGCGTGGCTCCGGAGCTCGCGAAGAAATACACCGTCATCGCTCCGGACCTGCGCGGATACGGTGACAGCAGCAAGCCGCCCGATGGCGAGAAGCACATCAACTATTCGAAGCGCGCGATGGCGCAGGACAAGATCGACCTGATGCGCCACTTCGGATTCGATCGCTTCGCCGTCGTCGGGCACGATCGCGGGGGGCGCGTGGCACATCGACTGGCGCTCGATCATCCGAACGCAGTTACGCGCATGGCCGTGCTGGACATCGTGCCGACGTATTACCTGTACACGAACGTGACGAAGGCGTTCGTCGACACGTACTTCCACTGGTTCCTGTTCACGCGCCCCGCTCCTTTCCCGGAGAACATCCTTCTTTCGAATCCGGAGGCCTATCTCGGCGGCGCGCCCGCGGAGTTGCGCGAGGAGTACCTGCGCGTGAATAAGGATCCCGCGGTCGTTCACGGGATGTGCGAGGATTATCGCGCTTCGGCCGGCATCGACATGGAGTTCGACAAGGCGGACCTGGACAAGAAGATCACCTGTCCGCTGCTTGTTCTCTGGGCAAAGAACGGCGCGATGGGACGGATGTACGACGTGCTAGGCATCTGGAAGGAACGGGGCACGCAGGTGACCGGAGCGGAGATGCCGGGCGGGCACTCGTTCCAGGAAACGCATCCACAGGAAACACTCGCGCAGCTGCTGCCCTTCCTGGCGGGCTGAGCGCGAGCAGGTTGTCTGAAGTCACGGGCAATCAGGCGCGTGCACCTGATTGCCCATAACCGCGTCGCCCCTTAGCGCGGCGGTGTGCTGGTAGGAGGCTCGCGTGAAGCCCCGGGAGGCGCCGAATCAGGCCCGCCACCCATCGTGAACGCGGACATGAATTCCTCACGCGTGATCATCCCGTCCGAATCGGCATCCGCCTGCGCGAAACTCTGTGCCACGACGGGACTGGATTGCGACTCGGCGCGACTGATCTTGCTGTCCTTGTCCGAATCGAGCGCATCGAACGCAGCTGACATCGATGGAGCTCTGCCTTGGCTCTGCTGCGCAAAGGCCGCCGGGGAAGACAAGAGCGCCACCGTGGCGATGACAAGAATAGGCTTCATGCAGGTCCTCCGAAGTTGAATCACCTGAACCGGCAGCAAGCGGCGATCCATGCAGGGGTTCCGCTGACGCAATCGGGCGACACAAATCGCAGACGAGCTTTCCCTTCAGGTTTTTCTCGGAAGCAGGCATCGCACGACGAGCCCGCCTGATGCTCCCAGCTCCGCCCAGATGCGGCCGCCGTGAGAGCGAATGATGTCCGCACTGATCGTGAGCCCCATGCCGATGCCTTCAGGCTTCGTCGTGAAGAACGGCTCGAAGATTCTTCGCAGCATCGTCGGTGCGACGCCGGGCCCCGAATCGCTTACGGCCAACTCCACCTGCGATTCGCGATCCGCGGTCTCGACAACGATATCGCGCGCGCCTGAGGAGCCCTGAAGCGCTTCTGCGCTGTTGAGCACGAGGTTGAGAACGACCTGCTGCAGCTCGATTGGATTTCCGATGATCCCGGAAATGCCTTCCTGCAAACGAAGCGAGAGCGAAACACTGCGCAAGGCCAGATGTCCGCGCATGAGCTCCGCAACCTGATGAACGAGCTCATTCACACAGAGCGAACGCCGGGCGCCAGGCTCCTTGCGGAGCATGCCGCGAATGTTGCCGATCGCGTCGGCCGCCCTGCCGCAGTTCACTTCGATGTCCTGGAGCGCCTGCTCCATTTCAATGAGAGGCGCACCGGTGCGAATAAGCCGCCGGCACGCCTGCGCGTTGCTCTGAACCGCCGTGATCGGCTGCATCAGGTGGTGCGCGAGCGACGCGGTGAGCTGGCCCGTCAGCGCGGCCCTTCCGAAGCGCGCAAGCTCGATCCGGAGACGTTCTATCTCCAGGTGCGCCTTCTGCCGCTCGGTCATGTCCTGAAGCTGGGAGACGAAGTAGAGAGGCCGCCTGTTCTCGTCGCGCACGATAGAAACGCTGAGGAACGCCGGAACGATGTGCCCATCCTTGTGGATGTATCGCTTCTCCATCTCGAAGTGGTCGATCTCTCCGCGCAGGGCGCGCTCGTAGTCGCGAAGATCGGCCGCGAGATCTTCCGGGTGCGTGACATCCTGGAAGCGGCTCGCCTGAAGCTCCTCCTCCGTGTATCCGAGAATTCGCCGCGTCTCCGGATTCGAGCGCAGCCAGCGCCCGTCGAGCCCCACGAGCGCCATGCCGATTCCGGAGTGCTCGAACGCGCCCCTGAATCGTTCCTCGCTTTCGCGCAGCTGCCGCGCGTCCCGGTTGCGCTGAGTGATGTTGCGCACGATGGCCACGATGGCGCCATCGTCACGACAAACGAGGCGCGCTTCGTATTCCCGCGGCTCGTCCTCGACGGTCAGCGAGTACTCGACTTCCACGACGCCCGAGGACTGCGCGGCTTGCGAGATGCCGGACCGGAAGATCCACGCCACTTCCGCGGGCAGCACCTCATCCACCGATCGACCGAGAAACTGGTCCGGCGGAAGCAGCAGCTCCGAATGGTCGCGACAGTGGCACTCGAGGAACACTCCATCGGGGCTTATCACGAACAGCAGATCGGGAAGCGCCTTCACGATCGCCCTGTTTCGAGCTTCGAATGCTTTCAGCGCGCCTTCGGTGCGCTCGCGCACGACGGCGCCGGCGAGTATCGAACACACGAGTCGCAATCGCTGGATGGTGACCGGGGACCAATGGCGGTATCGGCGGACGGACGTGAACGCGAGGACGCACAGAACCGAGCTCGCCGGCACGGGAATGCTGAGAAGCGATTTCGCGCCGATGCGCTGGCTGTACTCCAGCTCGCCGCGCGCTTCGGGCGGAACGTCCTCCGGCATGCGGGACCAGGCCACGATGTTCCCGCGGCGGTTCTCATCCATGAGCCACGCGAACTGCCGGCCGGCCGCAACGCTGGGCGAAGGCTCGCAGCCCGGCAATGTATGCATGTATCGGCGGATGATCGTGTTGCCGTCGCTGGAGATCTCCCACAGCGTGATGCGGTCCACCTCGATGCGCCGTGCGAGCTTCCCGAGCCACTCGTCGATGAGCGGCGTGACGAGCGCCGCCGGGCGTTGGACAAATGCATCCGACAACTCGACGAGGAAGGTTTCGAACTCCGGCGACTCCACAGGGTCGCGGTGGCGACGTGCGGACTCCGAACCAGGGGATTTCGTGGGGATCACGCCGGCGTGCTGCGTGGATGAAGTGCTGTGAGCCGCACCGCAGCGACGTCCCTTCGCCCGGGAATGTTTCCCCTGGTGGCCTCCGGAGCATCCCGAACGGGGCGGATTGCCGCGCATCGCGTCTGCACCTGTTGCTGCTCCGGCCAAGGAAAAGCTCTCGAGAGCCTATCATCGGCCATGACTTCGTGCCGGCGCATAGGACCTAGGGGAAACAGCCCGCCCTGTCACGGGTTGTTGCGACGCACACCGGGACGTCGCCATTAAACGACGTGCTGGCAGATCCTGTTGGGTTAGGTACTGTCACGCCTCCGAGAAAAACGAAGGATTACTGACAATGCAGGAGGCCCAGGCCCAGCTTCCGCAGGACCCCGCTGAAGACGCCCTTCTGCGCATTGCGCTTGAGGAAGCGGGCCTTGCTACCTGGGACGTGGACATGTCCACCGGCGAGGCGATCTGGTCGCCGAATCACTTTCGCCTGCTGGGATACCCGGTGAACCCCTCGGGGCGGGCTACGTATGAGATGTGGCACTCGAGGCTGCATCCGGATGATCGCGAATCGGCGGTTGCAGCGATGCGCAGTGCTGCTGAAGAGCACAGGCCTTACCGGGGCGAGTTTCGTGTAATTCGTGCGGACGATGGCGAGGTGCGGTGGCTCGAACCGCGCGGCCGTTATTTTTACGACGCTACGGGAAAGCCTGAGCGCGTTGTCGGCGTTTGTTTCGATATCACCGATCGGAAGGTTGCGGAGGAGCGCCTCGTCCAGCGTGAGACGCAGCTGGATCTCGCTACTCGGATCGTGGGCATCGGAGTGTTTGATCACGATCACCTGAACGATCGGCTGTACTGGTCGGATCGGTTGCGGCAGATCCACGAGGTGGCTCCGGATGTTGAGCCGCATCTCGATGCGTTTGAGGGGCAGCTGCATCCGGAGGATCGTGATGCGCTGTTTGCCGCGATCACGCGCGCTCATGATCCTGACGGCGATGGTGTGTTTGGGGCGGAGTACCGGATCGTTCGCAGTAATGGCGAAGTGCGGTGGATTGTCGGTCGGGCGCAGACGTTCTTCGCGGGTACGGGCGCTCAGCGGCGGCCGGCACGCACGGTTGGCGCGGAGCTCGATGTCACGGATCGCAAGCGTATCGAAATGGATCTGCGGGCGAGCGAGGCTGCGTTACGCGAGGCGGATCAGCGCAAGGACGAGTTTCTTGCCACGCTGGCACATGAGCTGAGGAATCCTCTCGCGCCGATCCGGAATGCGGCTCAGGTGCTCACGCTGACGAAGCTGACCGAAGAGCAGCTCGCGTGGGCGCGCGGGGTGATCCATCGGCAGGTGGAGCACATGGCGCGGCTCCTCGATGACTTGCTGGATGTTGCGCGCATCACCCGCGGGAAGTTGCAGCTCAAGAGGGAGCTGGTGGATTTCGGGACGATCGTGGATACCGCCGTTGAGGCTGCGCGGCCGCTGATTACGGCGCGCAAGCATGGATTGAGTCTTGAGTTGCCGCCGGAGCTGCCGACGTTGCGTGCGGATCCGGTGCGTCTCGCCCAGGTGATCTCGAACCTGCTTACGAACGCGGCGAAGTACACGGATGCGTCTGGTCGTATTTCCCTTAGCGCGCGTGTGGAAGAGGAAACGTTGCGCGTGTCGGTGAGGGACAACGGGATCGGGCTTTCGCCGTATGCGCGTGAGCAGATATTCAAGATGTTCTCGCAGGTGCATGACGATGAACGCCGGTCGGAGGGCGGGCTCGGCATCGGGCTCGCGTTGGTGAAAGGCCTCGTGCATCTGCATGGCGGGACGATTGAGGCGATCAGCGAGGGGCCCGGGAAAGGGAGCGAGTTCGTCGTCACTCTGCCGATCGAACCGGGAGTGGCCCCGAGGGCCGACGTTGCGGTCGGCGGTCAAGCGGCCGGGAAGACGGTCGGGCGGAGGATCCTGATTGCCGACGACAATCAGGATGCGGCGGATAGTCTTGCGTTGCTGCTGAAGTCCGATGGGCACGAGGTGCGCACCGCGCACGGCGGATACTCGGCGCTCGTGGTTGCCAGCTCGTTCCAGCCCGAGGTCGCGCTGCTGGACATCGGGATGCCGGATCTGGATGGGTACGAAGTCGCGCGCCAGCTGCGACAAACATCCTGGGGTAAAACGATGCGCATTGCCGCGCTCACGGGCTGGGGCCAGGACGAAGACAAGCGGCGCGCCCTCGCCGCCGGCTTCGATCTCCACATGACGAAGCCGGTCGACCTCCAGGCACTCGAAAGGCTCGTGTCGAGACCCGCCAGCGCGCCGCGCTGAACGCCCTTCTCAATCTTGTAAGCCGCCCGGCTGCTGGGGTGCGCCTTTCACTCACCGGCCGGCGACCGCGGACTTCCTCTCCCACTCTGAGCTCCGAGCCGCCCGGCGATTTGAGGGCTTCTTCATCCCCCTCTGATTCGGCGCGGCTCCCGGCGACGCCAAGCGCCACCCCGCGCGGAACAGGATTTGCGGCACTCCCTCCGCCGCCGACGCTGAACCGCAGACGCGGGCGCTGTCTCAGCAAGCCGTCCGGCGTTCGCATCCATCGAATCCAAGGAGCGACGATGAAACGTCCCGCCAACGTGACATGGCATCCCGATCTGGACCGCGCCTACCGCCGGGGTCCGAAAGGTTTCCGGCGTTCCGACGAACGGCTGAAGGACGAGCTCGCCGAACGCCTCATGTATCGCACCGATATCGATTGCAGCGACGTCACCATCGATGTGAAGGACGCGAAAGTCACTCTTGAGGGGAATGTCCCCGAGCGCTGGATGCGCTACGCCATCGACGACGTCGCCGAAAGCGTCATCGGCGTGGATGATGTGGAGAACAGAATCCGCGTGCAACCCACACCCGATCGCAGCGAAGCCCGTGCCAGGGACATGGGTGGCGAACGCGATCTCGCACGCGAATCCCTGCGATGGCCGCAACGAATGGCACCGCCAACGATGCGTCGTCGCTGAGGATGCGTCGTCGCTAGCTCACCGGCGACGCCGGCGCAATCACCAGTCGCTGACCCGCGCGCGTGATGCCAACCGCAACGCTCGCCAGGCTATCAACTTCGTCTCGGCGGCCGTTTGAATGCATGACCGCCCGAGCGCTTCCGTAAAACACCGTATGCGATAAGTGCATCATCCAATCGTCTCTCCCCTGCCCGGGGCGACAATTACCCGCAAGGCGCGCTGACTCGCAGCCGCTGCCGACACCTGAAGGAGTAAACGTCATGAGTCTTGTGAAGTGGGATCCGTTTGCGGGCTTCGATGAAATCTTCAATCGCATGCTGCCGGCATCGTACGGCCGCCTGCCGCGCTTCGCGTTTCCGTCGAACGGCGAGAAGTTCGAGTGGGCACCGTCGGCGGACATCAGCGAGACCGAAAAGGAATACCTGATCCGGGCGGAGCTCCCGGCAGTGAAAAAGGAAGACGTCAAGGTGACGGTCGATCAGGGCATGATCACGATCGAGGGCGAGCGCAAGCACGAGAAGGAAGACAAGTCCGAGAAGTACCATCGCATCGAGAGCTTCCGCGGATCCTTCTCCCGAAGCTTCGCGCTGCCGGACAACGCGAACGCCGACGCCATCCGTTGCGAAAGCAAGGACGGCGTGCTGACCGTGCACATCCCGAAGATGAAAGCTGAGGCGGCTTCGCAGGCGAAGCAGATCAAGGTCGAGTGATCTTGTCGCATGCGTTAGATCGCGTGCGTTTCGCAGCGTAAGGAGCGGACCGGGCACAGATGCCCGGACGCTCCCCATACGATATCCCGAACTCTCTACCTGAACAGAGCGGAACGATCCAGCGCGGCTGGATGAAGCGCTCGCAAGTTACCGGGCTGGTCTCGACTCACCTGCAGACACTAGCGACTGCAGACACTTGCGACGTTCCCGCAGGCGACTGGCGAGTCTCTTGCCGGAGCGCCAGCTTCGGATTTCATCCAGCGCTCCCGCCAATCCCAGTTGCAGAAGCTACCGGAAGCGCAACGAACCTCGCGATCCCAAAAACGAGTGCCGCAATCGCCACAGCGGTTCCTACAAACCACTTGATGATGTGCGCCTCCAGCGCCTGCAACTCGGCCTTCGTCGCCAGGTGCGGGATGGTTGCCGTGAGAACGCCCACTTCCCTTTGAATGACCGCGAGCCCATCGTTGATTGCTTTAACCTGGGCTTGCATGTTCCGTATGTCGATCTTCATGTCTTTGATGTCTTCCTTGATATGCGCCACGTCTCCTTCGATTGCGACGACTCGGGATTCCAGCGATTTTTCAGCCATCTGATCTCTCACGATTCTTATTGCTGCGTTCGTGGAGGTCACTTCCGAAACTCGCTCGCTTCCCGCGCGCGTTGGCCATTTGATGAAGCAAGTTTAGGCGCTTTTTCCAGGTTGTCACTCGTTCAGTTGTACGAGCTGGTGCGGCTATGGATGAGCTCAGATTCGCGCTCGCATCAAAAGAACTCCGCAGATACTGCGAATGAACACAACTCGATTACGTAACGAGTCAACGCACATTGCAGGACGCCCTCTGCGCAACTGGTTTGTCCTGCGGTTGATGCGTGTGCCCTCTTCTGCCGTTACCGCCACGTCAAACCGACAGTGAACGCACGCTAGCAGCGCGGCTGGAGCGAGGCGCTCACGGTCAAGCCACTGCGCCTGCTCGCGTGCAAAGCGCGTTGCGGCTCATAATCAGGCACCCGCTCACTCCCCGATGAGGAGCAGCCATGAAATCCGTCAGATTCATTGGCGTCGGCCGCCCCCCTGAACTGCAGGACATTCCCAAACCCTCGCCCGGCCCCGGACAGGTCCTCATCAAGATCGGCGGCGCGGGCGTTTGCCACTCCGATCTGCACGTCATGGAAGAAGACCTCGGCTTCAAGCCTCCCTTCACGCTCGGCCACGAAAACGCCGGATGGATCGAAGCACTTGGCGAAGGCGTCTCCGGTCGCAAGGGGGACGCTGGCGGTCTCAAGGAAGGCGACGCCGTCGCCGTCTACGGCCCCTGGGGTTGCGGCCACTGCCACGCATGCCAGCTCTCCATGGAGAACTACTGTGAGAACTGGGCACAGATAGAGGGATTCGGCGGCGGCCTGGGCCTCGACGGTGGCATGGCCGACTACATGCTTGTGCCCTCAGCGCGCCTGCTCGTCTCGCTCGGCGACCTGGATCCACGCAAGGCCGCCCCACTGAGCGATGCCGCGCTCACGCCGTATCACGCGATCAAGCGCGCCTTACCGCAGCTCAACGCGGGCAGCACTGTTGTCGTTATGGGGGTCGGCGGTCTCGGGCATATGGCGATCCAGCTGCTTCGGGTCCTCGCTCCCGTCCGCATCGTTGCCGCGGACGTCGACGACAAGAAGCTCGAGCATGCGCGCAAACTCGGCGCGGATGACATCGTCAACAACAAGAACGCGTCGGAAGCTGCCGAACGGATCCAGCAGATCACGGGCCCGCGCGGCGCCGGCCTTGTGCTCGATTGCGTGGGAGTGCAAGCGACGATGGATCTCGGCGCGAAGCTGCTCGGACGAAACAGCGTGTGGACGATCGTGGGATTGGGCGGCGGGCATCATGACTTCCGCGCCGGGAGCACACCATACGGAACGTCAATGAGCGTTCCGTACTGGGGCTCGCGCGTTGAGCTGATGGAAGTGATTGCGATGGCGCGCGCGGGCAGGATTCATGCCGAGACCACCGAGTTTCCGCTCGCCCAAGCGCACGACGTGTACGCGAAGCTGAAGGCGGGACAGATCACCGGACGCGCGGTGCTGGTTCCTGCGTAGTCGACGCGCGACGCCCGCTGGCGTCGCGAGTGGCCGAGCTGGTGTGCAACTGAACCGCGAGGGGCTACCTGACTAGCGACGTTCCGACAACAGCTGGCGACCTGTCCGGCACGTCTACGAACCTGGCAATCGCGAAGCCGAGCGCGCCGATGGCGATCGCGGTCCCGACGAACCACCGGATCATGTTTGCCTCCATCGACACCAACCTGGTTTCCAACGAACTCAACTCAGCTTTCGTGGCCATGTGCGAGGCAATCGTGGCCGCAAGGCCGGAAAGAGTCGCGCGGATGACGCCAACTTCTTGCCGAAGCTCTGCGATGCCATCGTTTGCGGCCTTGATTTCGCCTCGCATGCTCCGCATGTCGATCTTTATGTCCTGGATATCTTCCTTGATATGCGCTACGTCCGTTTCGAGCACAGCGACTCGGGATTCCAGCGATTTTTCAGCCATCTGATCTCTCACGATTTTGACTGCTGCGTTCATGGAGCTCACTTCCGAAACTCGCTCGCTTCCCGCGCGCGTGGCCATTTGATGAAGGAAGTCTAAGCGCTTTTTCTGAATTGTCACTCGTTCAGTTGTACGAGCCGGCGGCGCTATGGATGAGTTCAGATTCGCTGTGGCATCCAGTCGAAGTTCGCCGACACTGCCGATCCACACAACTCGATTACGTCATGGATCAACGCACCTTGCAGGACGCCTTCGGCACAACTGGTTTGTGCTGCGGTTTGTGCTGCGGTTTGTGCTGCGGTTTGTGCTGCGGTCCATGCGTACGCCTTCTGCTGGCGCCACCGCACGTGAAACACCCGAGGAGATGCTGATGGCAGGAATGACTAGTCGCAGGCCGTGAACCTGCTCGCAGGTGCGCCCGGAAGCGAGCGCTCGCTGGCGGGCGGCTGCGCTGGTAGGCGGCCTGCGGGACGAGCAGCGGAGCCGGACGAGTGGCGCGGTTGGTGGGCGGCCTGGCTGGCGAGCAGCCGAGCTGGCGAGTGGCTGAGCCCGTTTGCGGTTCGCGCGTCGGCTGCGCGGCAGCCGTCGAATGCTCCGCGCTCTACGCCGTCGTCGCCGCCGCCACCCGCTTGCTCTCCAGCGCCGGCGCCGGCGGCAAACCCGTCACTTCCAGAATCTCCCGCTCGTCCAGCGTCTCGCGCGCGAGTAGCGCTTGAACGAGTGCATCGAGCTGGCGACGGTGCTGTGTCAGCAGCCTCTTCGCCTGTTCATGACACTCGTTGATGATCCTCTGCACCTCGGCGTCGATCAGCCGGCCCGTTTCCTCGCTGAACGGCTTCTCGCCCCCGAAGCTGCGGCCGAGATACACGTTCTCCCGTGGAGCCAGCTGCACGAGCCCGACCGCATCGCTCATTCCCCACCGCGTCACCATGTTGCGCGCGAGCGCAGTCGCCTGCTCGATGTCATTCGACGCGCCCGTAGTACGCGTGCCGTACACAATCTCCTCAGCCGCCCTGCCACCAAGCATCCCCACGATGCGCGCGCGCAGATACGCCTCCGGATAGTTGTACCGATCCGTTTGCGGCCTCTGATACGTAACGCCGAGAGCCGCCCCGCGCGGCACGATCGTCACACGATGCACCGGATCCGCCCCCGGCACGACAAGCCCGAGAATCGCATGCCCGCTCTCGTGATACGCGATGCGCTCGCGATCCTCCTGGCTCAACAAGATCGGCCGCTCCGGCCCGAGCACGATCTTCTCCAGCGCATCGAGAAAATCCTTCTGCCGCACTTCCGTCTGGCCGCGCCGCGCCGCCAGCAGCGCCGCTTCGTTCGTCAGATTCTTGATGTCCGCCCCCGAGAATCCGGGCGTCGACGCCGCGAGCTCGCCCAGGCTGACATCCGCCGCAAGCGGAACCTTGCGCGTGTGTACTTTGAAGATTGCTTCGCGCCCGGCTTTGTCGGGCAAGTTCACAATGACGCGACGATCAAAACGCCCGGGTCGCAGCAGCGCCTTGTCCAGCACATCAGGCTGGTTCGTAGCCGCCAGCACGATCACGCCTTCGCGGCCGGAAAAGCCATCCATCTCCGTGAGAATCTGATTCAGCGTCTGCTCCTGCTCACTCGATCCACCGATGGACGCCGCCGGCCCCCGCGCCCGTCCGATCGAATCGATCTCGTCGATGAAGATGATCGCAGGCGCATTCTTGCGAGCCTCCGCAAACAGATCACGCACGCGGGCCGCACCCACGCCCACGATCATCTCCACAAACTCAGCCGCGCTCATCGAAAAGAACGGCACGCCCGCTTCCCCCGCCACCGCCTTCGCAAGCAGCGTCTTCCCGGTACCGGGCGCACCAACGAGCAACACACCTTTCGGCGCCGTGCCGCCCAAGCGGGTGTACTTCGAAGGATCCTTCAGAAAATCCACGATCTCGACGAGCTCGTTCTCCGCCTCGTCGATCCCCGCGACGTCCTCGAAAGTGACCTTCGTCTCCGCCTCAAGATCGTACCGCCGCGCCTTGCTCTTCCCGATACCCATCAGCGCGCCAGCGCCGAGGCCGGTGCGCGCGCGACGAAACATCCAGACGTAGAACCCAATGATCAGAAGTGCCGGCCCGAACCCGAACAGCAGCGTCTGCCATCCGCTGCCGCTCTGAATGGGAATCGCGCGGATCTCGACCTTCTTCTCGATGAGGAAAGACTCGAGCCCGGGATCGACAAAGGCCGGAAGCGTGGTCGTGAAGGTGTCCGACGTGCGCGGAGCAGACGGCCGCATGAACGCAGGAAGAGCCGTGTTATCCGCGTCCGCCTTCGCCTCCTTGCTGTCCGGCGGCGGCCAGGTCACGGGCTTCTTGAACTTGCCCTCGATGCTCGCGCCCTTGCTGTAGATCGACTCGACGTTGCCGTTCGCCACCTGTTCCCGAAACGCGGTGTACGGCACGGTGATCGCACCATCGCCGCTCGGCAGGAACATGCTTACGAGGAAGTAATTCAGCGCGAGCACGGCAAGGAAAGTGATCCAGGCTTGCCGGGGCGGCATGGCTTGCTGCTGGCGCGAGGACCGCCCCGCCCTGTTCCGATCTTCCGCCGGCGGAGTGCGCCCCGCTGCCGGGGGTCTGACGCGACTACGTTCGTTCTGGGTGGGCCAATCCATACGTCACTCGCGATGCTCAGCTTGGCTGAGACCTTCCAGGTCGGGCCTCACGGAAGCCTACACCGGCGAAACGAGCGGCGACCATCAGCCCGAAGCGCAGCTGCGGATCGCGCCGCCGGCGGCACATTTCAGATGTAACGCAGATCGATGGCGGGACGCGTCGGAACACTCGTCTTTCGGCCGAGCCCGTAGCTCTTTCGCGTGAGGTCGCCGATAGCGAGGGCGCAAGCGCGGCATGCGTGGGCACCACCACTACAAACGCCGCTTCCTGGAGGGCATCCCCGGCGGGGGCGCACACGCCCTGCGCCCCCGCCCCCTTGTCCGCAAGCTGCCATCTCCCTGGCAGCTCACTTCCTCAGGCCACGCGGAAGAGCCGCGTGACGAGGTTCGGGCTGCGGAACCGGTACAGTCCTCCGCGCGCGAATTGGCTGTACGGTCGCAGCCGCGACTGGCGACTCACTGCAGCGTTTCTGCCCGGCGCGCCAGACGCACGGGCAATCCTCGCACCACGCAAGGTGTAGACGTCACCCAAGCGCAATCTCCTCCTCAGGATCATTGCTCCAATTCCGGCTGCGCCAGATAGGCATGAGCGACGCCGTTTCAAGTCCCTCACGTCAGCTCGCTTCAGCACGCGCTCGCGCAGTGAACTCACTTACTCGCTCGCCTTTCCTACACGCACCGGAATGAAGATCTGCCCTCGATCGCGAAGGACGAGCAGCGCCGCCACCGATCCGTCGCGCAGCTTCTTCACCTGTTCGCGCAGGCCCTCGGGACTCTCGACATCGCGCTGATTGATCGCAAGGATGATGTCGCCCACCTGCACGCCGGCGATCGCCGCGGGCCCGGAGACGTTGACGACCCTCACGCCGTTTTCGATCTCGGCGCGCGCTTTCTCATCCTCCGTCAGAGGCCGAACGACCACGCCGAGCCGTGCGCCCTCTTCGCTGTCCCTGCCGCCGCCGTTACGCGCGCTCGTGCTGCTCGCATCCTTCAGCTCCGCGATGCGCACGTCGAGCTTCTTCTCCTTCCCGCCGCGCCAGACCGTCACCGTGCTCTCCTGCCCGGGCGTACGCCGCGAGATGTAGTTGGAGAGCGAACCCGTGCGGTCGATCTCCTGGTCGTCCACTTTCAGGATCACATCGCCCGGCTTGATGCCGGCCTTGTCGGCAGGACCGCCGGACTCCACCGAGCTCACGAGCGCACCGCGCGGCGGATCGAGGCCGAAGGACTGCGCGAGCGACGCGTCCACGTTCTGCACGGTCACACCGATCTTCCCGCGCACGACGCGCCCGGTCTTCAAAAGCTGATCGCGCACGTGCATGGCCACCTCGATCGGAATCGCGAACGAGATGCCCATGTAGCCGCCGGTGCGGGAGAAGATCATCGAGTTGATGCCGACGACTTCGCCCTTGAGGTTGAAGAGTGGGCCGCCGGAGTTGCCGGGATTGACGGCGACGTCCGTCTGGATGAACGGCACATCGGTTTCGCCGCCGACCGCGCGCGAAGTCGCGCTCACGATGCCTGCCGTCACCGAGTTCTCAAGACCGAACGGCGAGCCGATCGCAAGCACCCAGTCGCCGGGGCGCAGGTCCGCCTCCTCTCCGATCTTCACGACCGGCAGGTTCTTCGCATCGATCTTGATGAGCGCGACGTCGGTGCGCCTGTCGCTGCCGATCACCTTCGCCTGGAACTCGCGCCGGTCCGTCAGGCGCACAGTGACCTCATCCGCGTCTGCCACGACATGCGCGTTCGTGAGGATGTAGCCATCCGGCGTGATGATGAATCCCGAGCCCGCTCCGCGACGGAGGGGTGCCTGGCCTTCGGGAATGGCGAATGGCGACGGGATCCCGAAGCGGCGGAAGAAGTCGTAGAACGGATCCTCCTCCGGCGAGAACTGCCGGGACGTGACGCGCGCCCGCCCGACGACTTCGACGTTCACCACGGCCTGACCCAGCCGCTCGACGAGGCCGGCGAAATCGGGAAGTGCCGAAGGAGCGGAAGCCGGGACAGCCGGCGCGGGGGCCGACGAGGCTGCGCTCGTTGTGCTCGCTGCGTTCGTCTGTTGCGAGGCGGCCGCTGCTGTTGCCTGTGTGGCCGCGGGTGAACAGCCCACCAGCGCAATCATGAGTGCCACCGTCGCGAAGGAGACGGTGGGCCAGCGTGATTTGGCCATAAGGTCCTCCTGTTGCGGATCGCGGCGCGTGATAGGGGTGGCGACCGCCCGGTTCAAGGCAAGTTCACGGGTCCTTCCACTCCTTGGAAAGGCGCAAACGCGCCTGCGCCCGGTGGCTGCGGGACTGACCCGCGAGAACGGGACAGACCCTACGGAAAAGGGCGTACGGAAGGTCCGCACGCCCCGGGGCGCATCCGTCATCGAAGACGGCATGACCCGGATGCGCTGGCCCGGGACGCGCGGTAGTCCGTGCGCGGTTATCGCGGATTACGGCTCCGGATTACTGGATCGTGATCCGCTTCGCCTGGCGCTTCGCCTCAGGCTTCTTCGGCATGCGTACCGTGAGCACGCCGTTCTTGAAGGTCGCCTTCACCTTGTCCGGGTCGACATCGTCGCCGACCGGGATCGTCCGCTCGAAGGAGCCTTCATAGCGCTCGCTGTAGCGCGTGCCGTTGCGCTCGACTTTCTTTTCGCCCTTGAGCGTCAGGACGCCTTCCTCGAGCAGCACCTCGACGTCCTTTTCTTCGAGGCCGGGGAGCTCGGCGAGGACCTTGATCTCGTCATCGGTCTCGCTCAGCTCGATGTGCGGCCACGTCCGGGAGAGTCGTCCCGAAAGCGGGAAGTCCTCGAAGAAGTCGTCGATCATCCGGTTCATTTCCCGGTGCAACGCGAGGAACGGATTGTCCTGCTCCGTGAACCGGCTCACGGGCAGGTTGCTCCTGCTGCCGCCCCAGGGAATGAGGCTTTTCACATTCATCGCTGTAAACACCTCCTGTTGGTCTGGGTTTGCCACTGGCACGATGGACGTGCCGGTCATCCGGCGCGGCGATATAGAAGCGGTGGGCGGAGTTTCAAGGGGTGGGGTTGGATGGGTGCGCCGTCTTGCGGAGCTCGAGACGATGCCCATCCGTTGCGACGGCGCGGGGGCGGCGCGGGTGGCGCGGTAGCGCGGGGCGCGGAAGCACGCCGCCTTCAACAAGGAAGTCGCCCTGCGGGTCGCGGCGCGGGCGCGCGGTAGCGCGGGGGCGCGGAAGACGGAGTCATCAGAGGCAGCTCGGAAGGACGCTCAGAGGCACGCACGCTCGGGGGCCGCCGGAAAAGCCGCTCGGCGCCGCCCGAACGTGCCTCCGAAGTGCCCCGGACGTGCCTCGGACGAAGGCGGCGCAATTGGGTCGCGGGCGTCGCGCGGCACGTGATTCGCTCAACCTGACGCGCGCGGCCTGAGGGGTTGGACGCTTGCTCCCGGCTCTTGCGCTCGCCTGAAGTCGGGGCTTGAAATATGAACGCAAATCCCTAGTGGTTTTGGCCGGCTGAAAAGACTGGTCAGGAGGTCACGATCATGAAACGTTGGCAGGACTGGGCGAACCTGGTGCTCGGCGCGTGGATGATCCTATCCCCCTGGGCGCTCGGATTTGCCGACCCGAAGAGCATGGCGGCCGTCAGCGCGTGGATCCTGGGCGCTGCGGTCGTGGTGTTCGCGGCTATCGCCATGTATGCGCCGAAGGCCTGGGAAGAAGGCGTTAACCTGATCCTCGGCCTCGCGCTCATCGCCTCGCCGTGGGTGCTCAACTTCGCAGCGCAGTCGTCGCCGACTACGAACGCTGCGATCGTGGGTATCCTCGTCACGGCGCTGGCCGTCTGGGCGATGCTCGCGGACCCGGCTCTTCGGGGGCGGCTGTTCCATCGTCACCAGACGAGATAACAAGCAAGAAAGCGAGGCGCACGCGCGGTGCGTCGTCGCGGCCGGTGCGGGGCGGACCCGTCACTCCACCGCCCCGCACACGGCGCTTCGGGGCGCACGCGAAGGCGGTCCTGCGTTGCGTTGCCTGAATTGATACTCGCACCCGCGCGTTTGCTGTTCCTCGGCTTGTACGGCCCGGCGTTTACCGCTGTCGGGTCGTGGGGTTCTCGTACGGTTTGCAGAAGTGCATGCAAGCAGAGGTGCACACATGAACGTAACGGTCTCGTTCCACGGAATCTCCCATCGCTCCAGTGAACAGCGACTACGAGAAGTCCTTGCCGCCCAGGCGCGGCGCATCGAGCGACGACTGGGATCATTCAACCCGGATCTCGTCCGCTTCGAAGGTCACATCGAGAAAAACCCGAACCACCACCTCTATGGCGTCTCGCTCCGCCTGAAACTGCCGACCGAAGTCCTCGCGACCGCAGCCGAAGGTCACGACCTCAAGGCAGTCATTACTGAAGCGCTGGATGATCTCGAGCGGCGACTCGATAAGCACCTCGCGCGGCTGCGCGGGGCGTTTGCGCGGAAGCGCGAGGATTCGCTCCGAGACATGCGCGTCGCTGCTCTCTGACGCGATCTGCTGGTGAGCGAAGCTGCCCTCGCGATCTCGCGAACTTCGAAACGGTGCTGGTCGCGTCGGCAGCTTCACCCGCCTGAGTCGACTTATCGGTGGCACCGAAGTCCGGCACAGGCAGCAGTGCTGCGCGCATCGCTGAGTGAACGCGCGCGAGCGCGGCGTCAACCGCCGGTCCAAGCCGCGAGTGAGGTTGGTCACCGGAACGACGGGGCGTCGTCACCGGCATCGGTCCAACAAAAGCTTCGCATATTCCCCTTGCGGCCAGTAAGTGGCTGCGGCGGGCCATCACCTTCTCGAGTTCCGCCGTTTCGCTCGATACTCCCGCTGCTCCTCCAACGTCGGCCCCACGAAGAGCAGACAGATACCCGCCAGAACGGCGCTCACAACCAAAGCCTTCCGGTCGTACTCGCCGAAAAGATGGAACCGGTAGAAGTTCATCACGAAAAAGAGCAACTGCGCGAGGGCGACGCCCGAAAGTACGCGTCTAGTAGTAAATGAGAGCCGGCCCATCGCTACTGCCCCTGCTTAAGACCCGAACAAAAGACCGGATGTGGATTCAAGGAGTCCGCAAAGTTTGTCAGCGCGTCGTAAACACCACCAACGACGGTAGCCTGTGACGGCAGGTCGTCGTACTTTGCGCGCTGCATCGCCGAGCCAGTGCGCCAAGCCCTGTCTGGGCCGACAAACCACTTCAATCCGGCCCCACCAAGGAGACTCACACCGCCCGCCCAAAGATTCTGGTACCCGCCACCTCCGAGCCCCTGGAGCGTCCCGGCGCCCATCTGAACAACACCAGCCCCGATCCCTATAGCTCCTCCAGCCGCTGCTAGTCCCAGGCCCGGCGCGGTAACCTCTCGCTGAACAAGCCTTTGCAGCGTGCGCGAGCACGCTGCGCGGGCACTTGAACATGAACGCGGATTATGCGGGCGGCAGCTGAAAGCTTGGCGCAAGCCAAGCTCGCATAATGCCCGGGCGTTATGTTCGGGTGCCCGCTCGAAGCCCCCTTCCAGGGGGATGGGGGGTCTCAGTGATGCACGCAGCGCGTGCGTCGCTGAGTGAACAAGCTCTTCAAGCACGCGCGGATGCGTGGGCTCTCAACCTCCGACCTGTGCGATGAACGAAGCCACTCGCGCACGGGATCAGCACTGCGCAGCCCGGCGCGCCGCGTGCGGGCCGCTTTGCGAGGCGCAAGCCGAGCGGGGATGCCCATTGCACGCGGCGTGACGGGCGGAAGGATGCGTGCTGCAGACAGGGATCACCTACATCCTGGTTTTGGCAAGACTCCTGAACCAGGCGGCAGTCTCTCGATCTGCCAGTATTTCTCTAGCTCCCTGATGATCGCGTCTGCGAAGCGCTGCGTCTCCAATCGATCCGAGCCCTCGGTGAATCCCAGCGCAACCTGATAGCCAGGAAGGCCTACGTTTACCGCACCAACGCCCATTCCATCCTCACGCTCCACCGCAACATTGAGCACAGGGCTGCCGTCGGCCCTCTCTCGACCGGCATAGCCGACAGTTCCCAGATCGCGTTCCGTGTCCGCGCTGTTGTCGGCGAATCTCATCCCTCTTGCGACGGCCACAGCTCTCAGCTCATCAATCAGCTGAGCCATGCCGGCTTTGTCCTGCACGCAAAGTTGCGCGGTAAGGAACGGGCCCTCCCTCCCGTCAGTACAGCCCCACAACATGAGTGAAAGAACAGCGAGCGCGCAGGCGGTGCGCAATGCTCGCCGCGGACTAGTAGTTGCTTGGGATTCCATTGGCAGCATCACATCCGGCTTGTATGACGTAGTTGCGGAAACCGAAGTACACCGCTCCAACAAAGTTGTTGAAGAGCGGATGAGCTCCGGATCCGGTCCCCACTGTCTCAACGATTGAGCCCGTTCCGTTTGGCGTCACGGTAGTAAGCACCGTGCCTGGGTAGAAGACGTGGCCTTGCTCCGCAATGTTCAAGAGCGTCCGTTGCTGCGTGTCGACCACCTGAGTAATGGGATTCCGGTGCGTGAAATAGTCAGGAAGCACTCCCTGCAGAAAGCCCAACGAGACCAGCGGGCTAAGGCTGCGACGCGTAGTTCCTTCTATCGCCGGCGGTGCCCCAGGTGCGGACTGTGCCTTGACGGAGCTAAACGCATCGTCGGCAGGACAGGTCGCCGGATTCTTCGTTCCGTAGCGATGCGGCTCCCCTTGCGGCAGTGAGGGAAGAGACCAGCTGCGGATTCAGCCAATGCCGAACAGTGCATCAAGTACTCTGCTGAACCACGTCTTGAAGGCCTTCCACGGACTCTCACCGCGTCGAATCGCACGAACAGCAGAGATGGTCGCCCAAATCACAACGCCCAGTGCGATCAATGCAAAGATGCCGATTATCAGATCGTTCATGGTGACAACGTCAGAAACTCGCCAACGAGACAGCCTATGTTTTGTGCCTTCTCCATGGCAACTTCATGCGGTCCTGGTTCGACCGGGTCGTCGTAGTATTGTCCTAACGGCAAAAGGGCCGCAAAGTTGCGGAGGGAGGCGTCGGATCCATTCTCGTTTGTACGCCTCTCTCGCCAACAGGAGCGATTTATCGAAGGCCGATACAGCACCTCGTAGATTCAGCGCACCCAAGACGATGGCCGCCGTTCCAGGTACGGCTCCAGCGCCTGTGAAATCAAGTGCTGTTCCGCCAATCAGCTTGATGGTTCCCGAAGCAGCGAGTCGTCCACCATTCGCTGCGCTGAGCATTGCCGTCATAAGCTTCGTTGGATTGAACTGGCCCGGGTAGTGCGGACGACCAGCAGGCTTTGGTGCAGGCTTGGGGCAGCTGGTAAAGAACTCAGATAGTATCCCTTGCGGCGCCTCTACGCCCCCTCCTCCAGTGCCGTCTTGGGTGGGTTGGATCTCATAAAACGCTGGGAGACAAGTCACCGCCGGCATGACCTGGTAGCCTACAGTCACTTCTCTCATGACATCGTCCGAAACGAAGGGAGATGTCCAGGTTTGCGGGATCTGGAATGACCAACTTACGCATTGGTCGTTCAATCCAGATGGGTCCACCGAATTGATGGGATCCCCACGTACGTATCCGTAGAGGTTCATCCCCGCGCCGTAGCCAATCGGATCCGGCTGCAGGACGAGATCGGGTCCATCATACAAGTAGTCGGTTACCACACCCCCTGCGTTCACTCGCCGAAGCATTCCCGCGGGATCGTAGTCGACGACGACATTACTGCTGCCCGTTGCCTGACGGAGCTGATTCAGGGCATCGAAAGTGTACGTGAGATTGGTAATGCCAGTGCGAACATTGCCATTGCCATCGTCCGTGACGCTCGCGCCAGCGAAGCCTCGCCGATTCGAACGAGTGGCGACTTGTCGTACACGCAGGAACTTTGAGCGACGCGGGCATGCCGGCATTCGCCGCGGAGCTCGACCCCAAGGACATCGAGAATATCCGTGCATACATCGTGAGCCAGGCACGCGAGGCTGATTCCGTCGGCCCTTGAGAGGGCCGAAGTGCAGGAAAGCGTGTTGCGTCCGGGCATGCTCACATCGCCTCACGAGAGCCGCGTCGCTGCTGTCTGCGATCGATCGGCTAGTGAAGCGGGTTCCTCGCGATCTCGCCTACCTGCGTCCGCTGCCGCATGCGGGGCCGCTTCGCGAGGCCGCAAGCCGAGCGGGAATGTCCCAATGCTCGCGGCACGAGTAGTTTCACGCCGCAGGCTAGAGCGAGTAGAGCATTGGCGCCCAAAACAGAACGGCAGTGCACACGACATAACCACCTACGATCTAGTTCTCCCGCCCGGCCGTCGATCGCCAGCGGCGCCTCGCTTCGTCGGCTAGCGTTCGAACCGAGTATTTGCGGAAAAGGGGAGCGTGCAAGGCCAGCCAGAGAACCACGCCAATCAGCAGGAGCCATCCCCTTCCGACGTCCACTATCAACATGAGCGCATCGCAGGAAAGCACACAACGGAGAGCGCGTTGAACGTCACGAGCATCCAGAAGAACCCATGCGCGAACCTTTCCGATGTGTGTCCGTAAAGTGGCCAGATCCACCGGCTGATAGTCACTATCACCAATGCCGCCATCTGGCGCATGGCGAGCATCGCCCGCCTCCTCTCACAGCCTCGATGCGGCTTTTCCCGCGATGCACATTTGCACGACTTTGATTCCACCCGTCAAGTTGGCGAGCGCTTCAGGCGCGTACGGCAAGGCTGAAGTGACTGCAAGTTCGCGTCCTGTGAATGCAAATCCTGAAACTACACTGCAGATTCAGAATCTGCAGTGTAAGTTCGCGTTCTGACGCTGCGAGTTCGAGCGCCTGCAGTGTAAGTTCGCGTTCTGACGCTGCAAGTTCGAGCGCCTGCAATGCAAGTTCGCGTTCTGACGCTGCGAGTCGAGCGCCTGCAGTGCAAGTTCGGGTTCTGAAGCTGCAAGTTCGAACACCTGCAATGCAAGTTCAGGAACTGCACCTTCAGAAGGGGATGCGCGCTCCGATCCCCACGTTCAGCATCAGCACTATCTGGAGCGGGTCGTACGGCGCATAGTGCAGGTCGACCTCGGTCCACGCGTCGAAGTTGCGCCCAAGGAGCCACGCGCGCAGCGCGGAGACCTTCGGCCCCCAGCGGTGAACGGGCGTGTCCGAATTTCTGTGTTCGAGGCGGGGTCTCTAAGGTGCCCTTGTACCACCAAGGCATATTGGGGCGGCGGCGATGCCCAAGCCGTGCGGATGCCCGGTAATGCCACTAGGATTGGCGCGATGAACCTGATTGCTGGATACGTGTTGATTGGCGCGATGGCTTTGATGGCGCCGCTGATTGTCGTTTACCTCATTCTGCTGGCGAGGCTTCTTTCTTGCATCCGGGACAAACACCCCGCCGAGTACAAGGAGATGGGCGAGCCATCTTTGTTCATGAACAATTCCATTTCAAACAGCATGGGAGTCGTTCGATTCTTGCTTGACAGGGACTATCGCAACATCGCGGATCCGCGAGTCAATCAACTTGGGGAGCGCTTGCGCCAGATCTTCATGACGACCATCAGCCTTTTCGGCGTGGCTCTGCTGGCTTTTGTGGTGATGTCGCTTACCTTCTGAGCGCGCAGTGCTTGAGTCATCGCCGCCGCAACCTTCCGCCGCGCCAGCCTGCGTCGCCACGATTCGCTGGCGATAATCCGCACCGACACGATCAGGCATCCTGAAGCAAGTCCTGCCTGATGGTCACACCGAGCCCGGGCGCATCCGGAAGCTGCATGTAGCCATCCTTGTCGATGCGTGGGGCGTTCTCGTACACGCTCCAGATCTGCTCGATGTCGAGGGCCGGCGGCTCGTAAAACACTTCCCAGGTCGGCCCGGTCCCGTGCGTCGGGCCGAAGAACACGGCGTTCTGCAGGGAAGCGTTCATGTGCCCGGCGCAGAACACGCCGGGACCGAAGCCAACATGCGCCACACACGGTTTGTCGTAGGCTGCTGCGAGCGTGGTGATCTGGCGGGCAACGGTCGGGCCCACCACGCTGATCTCGAACTGAATGATGTCGAGCGAGTCCTTTTCGAGCATGCCCCGGTATTCGTGCAGCCCTGTGCTTGCTTCGCCTCCGGCGAGGCGAACATTCGCAGCGCGCCGAAGCTGCGCAAGCTGGTCGAAATTCCAGCGCGGCAGCGGCTCCTCGAGCCAGTAGAGTCCCAGGCGTTCGTATTCGCGCGCCGTATCGAGAGCGCGCTTGTAGTCCCAGCGCGTCGGGCCCGAGTTTGCGCCGTCCGGCCCGTCTCCCGCCTGGTTGGCGTCGGTCAGGATGATGAAATCCTCACCCATGAGCTTGCGCGTCTGCTCGATCAGCGCCACATCTTCCTTCAGGGTCGGGAAGTGCGACCTGAACTTGATCGCACGCCAGCCGCGTGCGCGCACCGTCTGCGCCATTCGCGCGCGCTCTTCCGGGGTGCCCGTCGACCACTGGCTCGCATAGGGCATGAGCTTGCCGTCGCGCCCGCCCCAGAGGCGGTACAGTGGAATCTCCAGTATTTTTCCGACAAGGTCCCAGATAGCGATCTCGACGTTCGCTCCGCTACCGATGGAGTTGAACGTGCCGCCGGGATTGAACAGCAGGCGCGCGAGCCGCTGCACGTCGAGCGGATCGGCACCGATCAATCGCTGGCGGGCGACGTTCAATATCGCAGGGCTCACGCCGGGGCCGATGCCCGTCAGCCCGGCATCGGTGTGAATCAAGGTGATGAGGTCGCCCCCAACGCGATAGGCGCGCCCCGAAACGGTAGTGCCCAGCTCCTTGATGACGCGCACACGCCTGACCTGCACGTCCGTGATCTTCACTTTCGGTCGGCCCGCCGCGGCGAGCGCCGGGATCGCCGTTGCCGCGACCCCAGCGGCCGCGACTGCCAACGCGCGTGATATGAAAATCCGTCTACGCATTTCTCGTCCCCCCTTGTTCAATTCTGCCCGAAAGACTCCGCCGCGTGGTCTTCCTCCACCGGACAGTGGACCGCAAGTCCCGCCCGCCTGATACCTTTGCCAGTCCCGCCACCGCAACGTGATCGACATGAACACTCCTCGCGCAAGACTCCTCCTCACCCTCTTCGTCTCATGCTGGATCGGACTCAGTCCCGCGATCACCCATCCCGCGGAGTCAGGGCCCCCGGCCAGCCTGACGACCGAGTTTGCCTTCGAAGCTCACGTCACCATCGATGCGCCGATCCTCGTGGGCACCGGCCCCCAGGGCGTGAGAAGGATCGTTCCCATCACGGGCGGCAAATTCGAAGGGCCGCGCATCAAGGGCACGATACTGAACGGCGGTGCCGACTGGCAGTTCGTTCGTGCAGATGGGGTTCTGCAGATCGAGGCGAAATACACGCTGCGCACCGGCGATGGCGTCACGATCATGATCACCAACCGCGGGATGAGACACGGCCCGCCTGAGGTGATCGATCGCCTGGCAAAGGGCGAGGCTGTCGACCCCTCGTTGTACTACTTTCGAACGGTGGCGGAGTTCGAGGCGCCCAGCGACAGTCGCTACGCATGGCTCAACAAGGCGCTATTCGTTGCAACGGCCGAGCGTCAGGCGACAGTAGTAAACCTGCGCTTTTATGAGCTGAAGTAATCACAGGCGTTCGGCCTCTCCGGACTCGCGGCGGCGAGGCCGTTGACCGCGCGGCGTCCGAGCGCCGGCAGCGAGCGCAACGTGCTGCAGGGCCTCTACAGGCTCAATGAGCGAGCAGCTTCCCGTGCACGTAGGTCGCGAGGTCCCGCAGTTCTTCATGCGTCAACGCTGCCCCGAACGCCGGCATCTTGTCGCGACCTGTGGTCAGCACTGCGAGTATTCCGTCGACTCCCAGCGCGGATGAGATCTGCTTGCCGCCACCCTCCCCGCCCTGGCCATGGTCTCCATGGCAGTAGACACAAGTAGTCCTGTAAAGACGCTCGCCGTTTGCGACGTCGGCTGCTCGCTCGACTCTGGGTGAAACTGCCGCAGCCGGCACCGGGTCCGACTTCGTAGGTGCGAGCTGTTCGAGGGTTCCTTTGAGGCTGAACAGCCACACGCCATCGCCTTTTCTCGCGCTGACGAACCCGCCACCGGAATAGGTGACGAGCATCTGCTGCCCCTTGTGCATGAAGGTGGAAACCGCGGAGTTCACCGCCGCCTCAGTCTGGAATTGCCAGAGTCGTTCGCCAGTCGAAGCGTCCAGCGCAGTGACGCGGCCGTCGTTGCGGCCCAGGAAAACGAGGCCGCCGGCCGTCACCAGCGAGCCGCTGCGACAACCATCGTTGAACCGCCTCTGCCACACGATCCGATTGGTACGCAGATCGACCGCGGAATAGATGCCGCTTGCCGGCACGCCAGCACCGGCATAGTCACCGCCGCGGAATGACTTGGTGAAGGTCGGTGGCGCGAATTGCGTAGCGTCCATGCGCGCGCCGTTCGCATTTTCGTTGGCGCAGATGTACATCCAGCTCGTACGCGGGTCGTACGCACTCGGTGGCCAGTTGACGGCGGCAAGGGGCGCGAAGATGCGCGTCTCCCCGGCGAACGGCGTGAAGATGCGGCCTTGGTTGACGAGACGGTGATCCTCCGGCGCTACGGCGATTGATTGCGCCACCAGCGCATCGCCCACGGGCACGGGCTGTGTCGGCGAGGTGGCCTGTAGCGGCTCCTGCATTACCGGTCGCTCGTCGATACCGATGAGCGGCTTGCCGTTCGTGCGATCCAGGATGTAGACCCACCCTGTCTTGCCGGCTTGCGCCAGGCCCTTGCGAAGCGCGCCTTCGTATTGCGCCTCGAACAGGATGATTGGATTCGCCGCGTCGTAATCCCAGATATCGTGGTGCACTTCCTGGAAGTGCCATCGGTATCGACCCGTAGCCACATCCAGCGCAACGATGGAAGCCGTGAACAGATTGTCCCCGGGTCGGGCTGCGCCCCCGAGGCTCGGCCCGGGGTTTCCCGTGGAGAAGTAAAGCAATCCCAGATCGGCATCGATGGCCGGAGTGCTCCACACAGGCGCGCCTCCCCACTGCCAGACATCGCTGTCGGCTGGCCACGTTTCGTGGCCGAGCTCACCGGGAGCAGGAACGGTGTAGAACCTCCAGACCTCCTTGCCTGACTTTGCGTCGAAGGCACCGATCCATCCGCGGATGCCGAGGTCGCCCCCTGCGACGCCGATGATGACCATGCCGTTGAAGTAGAGCGGCGCGGCGGTGAGGCTGTATCCCTGCTTCGGTTCGCCTACCTTCGTCTGCCACAGCACTCCGCCAGTGCGCTGGTCCAAAGCCAGCAACACTGCGTCCACCCGACCCACGTACACCCTGCCATCGCCCAACCCCACCCCGCGGTTGGCCCACAGGCAGCAGACAAAAGCATCGCTCTCCTCCAGGCCACTGCGGTATTCCCAAAGGACCTTGCCCGTATCCACGGAGATAGCGAAAACGTCGTTCTGGCCGGTCGCGATGTAGACCACGCCGTCGTAGACCAGGGGTTGCGCCTGGTTGTTGTGGCGTAGCTCGGTACCCGAACCGAGCGAGACGTGCCAGACGGCCTTGAGATCCTTTACGTTCTGGCGATCGATTTGCCTGAGCGGCGAATAGCGCTGGTTGCTCAGCGTTCCGCCATTCGTGAGCCAGCCCTCTTCGGCAGGCAGCGTGAGTTGTTTTGCTGTAAAGGCAGGTGCGGGGCGGATGTCCTCCGCCAGAACGACGGCGGGCAGGAGCGCGATCAGCAGGGAGAACCTTCGTGATCTCACGCGCTCGATCATAAGACGCACGCGCCACACTCACGTATAGTCAGACGATCCCCCTGAGAGCCATGACCGTGCTGAGGACGGGAAGCATGTATCACAAACTGCTCAGGACATCCGTCGGCACCCTGGTGTGCATCGTTCTCATGTCCGGCGCAATGCTGGCGGCGGCCGCTTCACCCAGGACAGCATCGGGGAAGCCCGACCTCAGCGGCATCTGGCAGGTCCTGAACGAAGCCAACTGGAACCTGGAGCCGCACGTGGCAGCACAAGGTGCCGTCGAAACTCTCGGTGCCATCGGTGCGGTGGCGCCTGGCATCGGCGTCGTGAAGAGCGGCAGGATTCCCTACCTGCCTGCGGCGTTGTCACAGCGTAACAGCAACTTCCTGCAACGGCGCACTGCGGATCCAGAAGCAAAATGCTTCATGCCGGGCGTGCCTCGAGCGACCTACCTCCCTTATCCCTTCCAGATCGTGCAGTCCGATACGGACATCATGATCGTGTATCAGTTCGCAGGCGCCGTGCGCACCATTGCCATGAGCAACCACAAGGAAGCGCCGGCGGACTCGTGGATGGGATGGTCCAATGGTCGCTGGGAACGTAATACGCTGGTAGTCGAGGTGACTGGACTGAACGCGAACTGGCTGGATCGCAGCGGCAATTTCGCCACCGAAACGCGGCGAGTCACGGAGCGCTACACGCTGATGGACGCGAATCACATCAGCTACGAGGCAACGATAGAGGATCCCGCGGTATTTTCCGAACCCTGGACCATGCAAATGGTGCTCTACCGGCGCATGGAACCTGGTGCTCGGCTGATGGATTTTCGCTGTGTGGAATTCGCTGAAGAGCTGATGTACGGCGACCTTCGCAAGCAGGAAGGGAAATAGGCATGAGCAGGCCCGCACGGGTTGGACTTGGCGCGATCGTGATCGGCATCCTCGCACTGAGCGCGCCGTTGGAGGCGGCGTCGCCGTACCGGGCGCCTCGTACCTCGTGGGGCGATCCACTGATACAGGGCGTTTACACGAACAACACGAATGTGCCCTTCGAACGACCACCGGAGCTCGGAACCAAAGAGGTCTACACCGAAGCCGAATACGAGAGTCGGCGCAACGCTCCGGCGGTGGTGGAGACCACCACGGTAGTGACAGACGTGCACTACCAGACTTCGGATTTCGGTCTCGACCCGTCCCAGAGCGTGATGGTGTGGAACCCGCGGACCTCCATTCTCGACCGGCCGGCGAATGGACGCATGCCGCCGCTACGAGCCGAGGCGCAGCAGCGCAGCGATGCTGCTCGCGCCGCTCAGCAGGCGCATGCCTTCGATAGCGCCCAGAATCGGCCGCTTCAGGAACGTTGCCTCATCTGGGCCCATGAAGGGCCACCCCTGCGCCCTGTTGGATACAACTCGCTGGTGCAGATCATGCAGACTCGAGATTACGTGGTACTGATGACGGAAATGATCCATGACGCGCGCGTGATCCCGTTATCGAAGACTCGCCCGGAGTTCGGCGAGCTCAAACGATGGCAGGGAAACTCCTGGGGGCGCTGGGAGGGTGAGACCCTGGTGATTGAAACTACGGGCATATCGGACAAGGTGACGCCGCGCGGGTCGAGCGTGCCAATGGGCCCGGAAGGCAAGGTCATCGAGAAGATTACCCCGACAGGACCCAATTCGATACGGTATGAGTTCACCGTGACCGATCCGAGCCTGTGGGACGAGCCTTGGGGCGGGCAGTTTCCGATGGAGATCTCAAGCGACCCGCTGTTGGAATATGCGTGTCACGAAGGCAACTACGGCCTGCCCAACACACTGCGCGGCGCCCGAGAAGACGAAAGAGCAGGAGGGAATCGCCAATGAGCGCAGCGACCCGAAATCATCAGATTGCGCTGATCATGGTCCTGCTGGCCGCGTGCCTGGCCTTCAGGAGCGCCGGCACATCCGCGCACCACAGCTTCGCGGCGGAGTTCGATATCAGGAGACCGGTGGAATTGCGCGGCACCGTGACCAAGGTGGAGCTGATCAATCCGCATTCATGGATCCACCTTGAGGTGGCCGACAAGGACGGCAACAAGGAAATCTGGATGATCGAGGGCGGCAGTCCCAACCAGCTCTTACGCAAGGGGTTCACCAGGAACAGCCTTCCCGTTGGGACAGAAATCGTGGCAGTCGGTTATCAGGCGCGCGACGGTGGCAAGAGGGCCGTGGGGCGGACTTTGAAGCTCGCCAATGGCCAGACGCTGTTCTTCGAGTCCACGACTACGCCGGCGCCGGAAGCATCACATTAAAACAGCCCCGTCGCGTCTCGTCCAAAGGGGGACCAGTCTCATCTTCACGCCCTATTCGCTCGCTTCCATCGTCCCGGCCTTCCTCGCTTCACCATTGCGCTTGCGCATGAGGCCCGAGCTGCGCTCGCTCTGTGGCGCGACGCCGAGGCCTACATACACGGCGGCCGCTCGTTCTGTCTGCGAACTGTGCGGGAACGATGTCCGCAGCGCACACAGCAGCCGAAGCCCTCACTCGGCAACGGCAGGCGAATGTTCCGGTAGATGATCGCTATCGCCTATCGCTGGGTTTGAAGGCAGCGTCGTGTATCGCGATCAGCACATGGATGTGCCGGACATCGGGGCGCTGGTCCACCGGCTGTGCCATCGAGTGGAGCGTCACGCACGCGGATTGAGACGGCGCCGGATCGTCATTCTTCTATCGCCACCCACACGAAAAGCGCTACAGTTCGTTGGCGCTCACTTCCCACTTTCGTAACTCAAGATCATCGATGCGCCCGCAGCAATACAAAAACTCCTTCCGATCGGAAGCGCAGCTCGTTCGTCGCTTCGTCGGGCTGCTGAATCAGCGCGGCTCTCCATGGGCGGGCGCGCAAGCCGTCAGGGAATGGGACTACAGAACAGGCATCACAGACATTCTTGTTCGGAACCGCCGCGATGAACTCATCGCGTTTGAAGCGAAACTCACTGATTGGCGCCGTGCCTGCTATCAGGCATATCGCACCACGAGCTTTGTACTGCGTGCTTACGTTGTGTTGCCCGAAGAGGTAGCCCTGCGGGCACAGACATATAGCGAGTTCTTTACGCGCTTCGGCGTAGGCCTATGCGCGTGCGGCTCTCGCAAAATCTCCGTACTGCTCGAAGCGAAACCCAAGGAGCCGATCATGGAGTGGCTCGCTGAGAAAGCCCACGCTACCTTCGATGGGATAATCAATGCAGGGACCACCAGATCTCGCGGCCATTGCCGCACTCGTCTGCAAACAGCTTGACTTCACGCTGGTCAAAGAATTGGGTTCAGGCGCGCACAAGCGCGCCTACTTGGTAGAGAGTGACGCGAGCACCCGGCTCGCGCTGAAAATTGCGCCGGTTACGGCGTCCTTGAAGCCACGCTTTGAACGCGAGGCTTCGGCATTATCAGGCTGCTCGCATCCGTCGGTCGCGGTTCTGCACGACTCGCGTGCGATGGCATTCGACGGCCGTGAATTCTGGGTCTCGGTGGAAGAGTTTCTCGACGGAGGCACGCTGGCAGAGCGGCAGTCTCTCTTCTTCCAGAACCCATCTGCCGTAAAGAAGCTGGGCGCCTCCCTCGCAGCAGCCTTGGATCACCTTCGAGTGCGAAGCTTGGTCCATCGCGACATAAAACCGGCAAACGTCATGTTTCGATCTGAAGACCAGGCCGTGTTGACGGACTTCGGCATCGTACGAGTCCTGGACGCGCCGACGCTGACTCACGATTTCATGCCTCAGGGTCCAGGAACGCCCCTCTATGCGGCGGCCGAGCAGCTATTGAACGAGAAGGCGCTGATCGACTGGCGCACTGATCAGTTCGGCCTTGCGCTCGTTCTCGCAGAGAGCGCTATCGGCTTTCATCCGTTCGCGCCGGAGAAAGACCTGCCCCTTGCAGTAGCTCGGGTGGCGCGGCGGGAGCCAGTTCCTGCCGCCTCCGCCAGAAAGCTCGCCGAGCTTGGCCTCGCGTCACTTCTCCAGGCGCTGGCGCCGTGGCCAGCACTGCGTTATCGACGCCCCCAAGATCTAATTAACGCTCTTGCGGTGGTGTGACATGTCGGCATATCACCAGATGGGTCATGACTCATGGAATCTCATTGGCGAGGAGGCGCTACGATCCTTCAAAGGGCTGGTGCTGAGCCCTGTCAACGATGGACCCGCAGTCGTTGTTGAGAAGCTGGCCAGCTTGGACCCATTGCGATCGCAACTCGACATTCTGCTGGATCCCCAGTTCTACAAGCCTGGAAGCGATCGCGGATCACTCCAGGAATGGGCCCACATCCCCAGGGACTTTGGCACTGCAGATGTTTCAGACATCGGCTGGTGGGGAGAACGCTGCCGTCTGCTCGCCGCCGAAGCCGAACAGATCGGAGCTACTTCCGTGGCGTCCCCCGCCGTTATTCCACGTGCGTTTACGCCGGATTATTACGACTGGGTGGTGAACTGCGCCGAACTGCTGGCTGGAGCGACGCGCGCCTCCGTACTTCTCACCGTGATAGTGCGGCTTTCCGATATTAGCGAGCTTGGCGCAGTGGAGCGAATCGCTTCCATTCTGACCCGCACGCAGATTGACCGTATATACCTCGTGCTATACGACGATGTGCCGCCGAGATCCCAACGCACGGACGTAGAGGCGCTTGCGGGCGCTTTGTCTCTTATCCGAATGCTTGAGAAGGCTGGTTCCCGTGTCATAGTCGCCTTCTCCGGGCTCGATATGCTGCTTTGGAAGGAGGCGGGGGCAACCGCAGTAGCGACCGGCAAGTTCTTCAACCTCCGGCGATTCGTTCCCGGGCGATGGGAAGACCCTAGCGAAGGCGGTCGCGTACTTCCTTATTGGACCGACGATGAATTGATCACTTGGCTCCGCGAGGATGATGTGCGGCTACTTCTCCGCCTTGGAATCATCGATGGTCAACGCGCCTCTGGCTCGAACCCTTACTCACAGGAGATCCTCAGTGCCTTGGAGCGCCGAGGCGGTGAGGCATGGGTGCGATGGGGCTGGCGACAGTACCTGTATTGGTTCAACGAATGTGAGGCAGCCCTCGACGCCAAGAAAGTGTCGACGCGAGATATCCTGGGAAGGGCAGACCGGCATTGGAGCGAAGTGGAACGCCGCGGTGCATTGCTTTTCGAACGAGCAAATAATGGAGAGTGGATCAGGGCTTGGTTGAATGCGCTGCTGTTCTGACGCCAGAGGGGAAGAGCGCGAAGGCAAGTGCCCGAGCACGCCGACTGCTACGAATTCCCAGGTTGACTCACCTTTAGCTGTAGTGATGCGAACCGCCCGCACTGAGCCCTTGCTGGCCGCTCCGGCCAAGAGCCGCCCGAGACCGGCAAACCGCCTCCTCTGGGAGTAGCTCTCCTTGCCCAGGGTGGGTCTTTGACTTGCGCGCGCATCCGCCGTGACCTTGATGCAGCCCCTGGCCGAATCGACAAACAAGCCTGAGTGGTACTGCTGGCCCCGCTAAATGGCCGCGCGCGGCGAGCCCCAGGCTTTCTTCAGTTCAGAAATAATCGTCTTCATTGAGATCAGCCAATTAGTTACCCGGTGAGCTCGCGCCCGTCACCGTCGTCACCGGCAGGGACAACGTGAATACAGACCCCGCTCGCTCTCCCGCGCGAATCTCGAGCTGCCCTCCATGCCCAAGCGCGATGTGCCGAGCGAGGCTCAACCCAATGCCCGACCCGCCCGGCTTCGTCGTGAAGAACGGCACAAAGATCTGATCGCGCTGCCCCTCCGGCACACCTGCGCCGTTGTCGCAGACGGCAAGAAGCACTTGCCCGTCGCGCTGCTCGCATCTCACTTCGATGCACGGATTCTCCACACCTGCGACCGCGTCCGCCGCATTCCGAAGAAGATTGATCATCGCCTGCTCGAGCAGCTGCGGATCGGCATCAACTGCAAGCTCGCGCGGATGGATGCCAGTACGAAACTCGACGCCCTTTTCCCGCAGCACTGTTCCGATCAGCCGGTCGATGCCGGAAAGCAGTTCCTCCACGCGCACGAGCTGTCGGCGGGGCGGCGGTAGCTCCGCGACCGCACGGTATCGCTCGACGAATTCCATAAGCCCGAGACTGCGGCGCCGGATCGCTTCGAGCGCGCCAGCCACGTCGTCCGCACGGACACCGCCCTGCGAATCCCCCGACGTCCCACCCAACACGGCGCCCGAGATGCCACCGGACATCCCGCTCGATGTGCCGCTTGCCGTCCCGCTCGACGTGCCGCCCGACACCCCACTCAACGCACCGCCGGCCGAAATGCCCCGCGATCCCGCATCGCTGCGAAGTAACGTTTCAAGGCTCTCCGACAACGACGAGATCGGTGTGAGCGAGTTCATCATCTCGTGCGTCAGCACCTGCGCCATGTCCTGCCACGCCTTGAGCTCCACGGCATCGAGATCGCCCGCAATCCGCTGAATCGAGAGAAGCCGTTGCACCGGCCGCCCCGGCACCGAAAAAGTCGACACAGCCGCGAATACGTGCCGCCCGTCCGCCGCCGACACGACCTGCCGCGTGCCGGGCCTCATCGCGAGCACTTCGCGGGCAGCGGCGGAGCCGATCGCGTCTTCAAGCGCATCCACCGCCTCGCCCACAAAGCGAACAGCCGCGCGATTCGCCAGCGTGACCTGCCCGTCATCACGAATCACGAAGAGCGCGGCAGGCACAGTATCGAGCAGCGTTTGAAGATAATCGTTCTGTCGCTGCCGCTCGATCCGAGCCGAGTTGAGCAGCGACCGGGCACGATCCAGCGGACTCTCCCTCGCCGCGCGAGGCGCGAACGCGGCCGAAGGCACATCGCTCACTTCCGCCGTCAGGACTTCGAGGTCGTGTTCCACCCAGTGCGCGGCGCGCTTCACCGCGCGCACCAGGTCCGCCACGATCACGGCGAGCACGATGATCACGACCAGCATCACCGCGTACAGCTTCGCCGCTACCGCAAGCCAGAACGCCAGGAAGCTCAGACCCCCGATCAGCACCGCACGGATCGTGACGCCCAGCACGAACCTTGTCGGGCGCGAAGCCCTAGAGCCCATATTTCGACATGCGCCGATACAGCGCCGCGCGACTCAACCCCAGAGCCAGCGCCGCCGCAGAGATGTTGCCCTCATGCCGCGCGAGCGCACGCTCGATCGCCGCACGCTCCAGCGCATCCAGTGGCAGGTTGTCTGCCTCGCGTTTTGCACGTGTAACGGCAGCGGCGCCCGTAACGGCGGCAACCAGCTTCTCGTTCCGCCACGGCTTCACCACGAAGTCCGCCGCCCCTTTCTTCAGCGCCTCCACCGCAAGCGAAACACCGCCGTACGCCGTCATGAGCACCACAGCGAGTGTGGGATCGAAAGCCTGAATGCGTGCAAGCGCATCCAGCCCTGCTGCGCCCGTGCGCTCACCCGCCACGAAGTTCATATCGAGCAGCACCACTTCGTACGAAGTGGCTGCGAGCGCCGCGTCCAGAGTGTCCACTGAAGAAAGCAATTCAACTCTCTCGACAAACGAAGCCAACGCGATGCGTGCGCTGTTACGAACGTCCGCATCGTCCTCTACCACTAGCACCGCGCCGCATTTGCTCATGGCGCCGAAGCGTACGGGTGAGTCACCGCATCCACAACAGGCCGACAAATCCTCGACCGGAGGTGTTCGAATCCGAACACGACGCCGCGTGCCGCCAACGCTTCGTGCGCGGTAAGCGTTGGATTCCCGTACGGTTTTTCGCACAGCCGGCAGCTCGTACACTGCGAGTTGCCGTGGATGCGCTCAATACCACTCACGTGATGGACAGCCCGATCCTGCGGCCATGGTGGCGCAAGCCGCAGTGGATCCGGACGGGCATTGCGGTGGGCGCCCTCGTCCTGATCGCCGTCGGCGCCGCGATGTTCATGGGCAACGCGGAGCGATCGCTACGGGTCAACGCCGAGCAGATCACCATCGCCGAAGTCACGCGCGGCGTATTCAACGACTTCATTCCCCTGCGCGCGAGCGTCGTGGCCCTCGACACCATCTATCTGGACGCGATTGAAGGCGGACGCGTCGAGCGCGTGCTCGCACAACCGGGAGACATGGTGGCTGCCGGGCAGCCGCTGGTCGAGCTCAGCAACACCCAGCTGGAGCTCGACGTGCTGGATCGCGAAGGCCGACTCATCGAATCGCTCACGCAGTTGCAAACATACGAAACAAATCTTGAGCAGATCCGCATCACGAATCAGAAGGCGCTCGCGCAGATCGAATACGACATCGTTCGGCTCGAACGCGCTCTCAATCGCCGCAAGCAGCTGGCATCGAGGGGCCTCGAATCCGCGGAATCGCGCGAGTCCCTGGAAGACGAGCTCGCGCACCAGAAAAAGCTGCACCCCATGCAGGACGAAACGAACCGCAAGCAGGAGGAGCTGCGCCAGCGACAGCTCCCGCAGATCCATGCGCAGATGGAGAAGCTCCAGCGGGACCTGCAGATCACGCATGGCAAGCTCGCGAATCTGCGGGTGGTCGCGCCGGTGGCGGGTCGGCTCACGTCCATGGACCTGAAAGTCGGCGAGAACCGCAACCGCGGTGAACGTCTCGCCGAGATCACTCCGGAAACGGGCTACAAACTTGCTGCGGCTGTGGACGAGTACTATCTCGGCCGGGTTCGCAACGGCCAGACCGCAGAAGTGGACATCGACGGCAAGCGATGGCAGCTCACCGTGGGGCGCATCTATCCGCAGGTGAAGAACGGGACGTTCGATGTCGACCTGCTTTTCGCAGGATCCGCGCCGGAAGGGCTGCTTCCCGGCCGGGCATTGCAAGGTAAGCTCTCGCTGGGAGAGGACCGCGAGGCTCTGCTGCTGCCGGCGGGAGCGTTCCTGGACGAAACGGGCGGCGACTGGATTTTCGTGCTGGGCGCGGACGCCGCTTCTGCTCATCGACGCACGGTCAAGCTCGGCCGGCGCAATCCGGAGCAGGTGGAAGTGCTCGCGAACCTTGCGCCGGGAGATCGCGTGATCGTGTCGGACTACAGCACGTTCGGGCGCATCGAGCGCGTCGACATCACGAACTAGAGTCACCCCATTCATGCTGAAGCTGCAGAACATCTCCAGGATCTATCGCACGTTGGACGTGGAAACCCGCGCGCTTCAGGACGTGTCCTTCGATGTTGCTGCCGGTGAGTTCCTCGCCATCATGGGGCCCTCCGGCTGCGGCAAGTCCACGCTGTTGAACATCCTGGGCCTGCTGGACCGACCCACTGGCGGGTCGTACTGGTTCTTCGACGAGGACGTGGCGCAAGCCTCCGAGCGGCGTCTCACGGAACTGCGTCGTGCTTCGGTGGGATTCATCTTCCAGAGCTTCAACCTCATCGACGACCTGTCCGTGCAGGAGAATGTCGAGGTCGCCCTGCTGTATCGAAAAGTTTCGAGCCCGGAGCGGAAGCGTCGTGTGGCTGAAGCCCTCGAGCGCGTCGGAGTAGCGCACCGTGCGCGCCACTTGCCTCAGCAGCTCTCCGGCGGCCAGCAGCAGCGCGTTGCCATCGCACGCGCGCTGGTCTCCAATCCCAAGGTCATCCTGGCGGACGAGCCCACCGGAAACCTCGACACGGCGAACGGCGATGCCGTGATGGCGCTGCTCACCGGCGTCGCTCAGGCGGGAACCACAGTGGTCATGGTGACGCACTCACTTGCTTACGCAGGCTTCGCCCAGCGCACGATCAAGCTGCTCGACGGGCGCGTCGTCAGCGAGACGTCGATGGCGGCGTGAGATTTCTTCGACAGCCGCGTGCTGAGGTTTCCACCGCACTTACTCGTATCGGAGGGCCTTGGTCGGTGACGAGCGCGCAACCGCAAGCGCATGGTGCAGGGCTGTCAAGTACGCGATGAGGAGCGCCGCCCCGCCGACCAGGGGAAACAGCCAGAACGAAAGGTCCACGCGTTGTGCGAACCCCGAAAGCCACCGGCTCATCGCCCACCCTGCAACCGGCCAGGCGATCAGATTCGCCCACAGAACCGGCCGGCTGAACTCGCCGAGCATCAGGCGCACGACGTCGAACGCGCCGGCACCCATGGCCTTGCGGATACCGATCTCTTTCGTGCGCCGTTCGGCCGAATGGGCAGACAGCCCGAACAATCCCAGCGCGGCAAGTACGACGGCAAGGCCAGCACCCAGAGTTATCGCCGTCCCCTGCCGCTGGATGTCCGCGTAAGTCTCTTGCTGCCATTGGCTGAGGAAGCGCCGACGGATGCTCGTATGCATGGTCTGAAACCACGCTGCGTCGATTGCGGCCAGCGCCTCGGGAATCTGCGAGCCGACCAACCGGACGCTGAGCACGTTGAACGAGAGTGGGTCGACGTAGAGGATCTGCGGATACGCCTCAGTGCGGGTGTCGAGCGCAAGATCGGGCGACACGCCGATGATCTCGGACGGGCCGGTTGTGCCGGGCGTGGGCGTTGCGCTCCATCGACGGCGATTCCAGGTCACGGTCTTGCCGACGGCTTCGGCGGCGGAAGTGAAGCCCAGCCTTCGCATCGCCGTTTCGTTCACGACGATCGAGGGGTTGCCCGCGTCGTCGTGTGCGGCGATGAGCCGACCATCGTCGCCGTGGTCCCGATCGAAGAAGCGGCCCGCCAACGGCCGCAGGCCGTAGAACTCGAGCGCGCCGAAGTCCACGGCGCCACTCACCATCGGCGTGGCGGCCCCGCCCTGAACCTGCGCCGAAACGATCATGCCGCCGTTGAAGAGCGCGGCGGAGCTCGCGCAGGCCGATCTCGCGACTCCCGGCACCGTGGCAAGGCGATCTCGAAACGCCTGAGCGGAAGGATGGCAGGCATTGTCGACGAGCAGGATGCTCGAACCGTCCACGCGAAGCTGGTTGTTGAGCGAGAACTGCGTCTGGCGCCAGATGGTTGCGGCGGCGATCCCAAGACCGATCATGATGGTGAACTGCAGAGCGACCAGCGCGCGACGAACCGTGCCTCCGGTGGCCCCCTGGACGAGCGTTCCCTTCAGGACGCTGGCGGGCCGGAAAGCCGAGAGGACAAAAGCGGGGTATGCGCCGGCCAGCAGGCCCAGCGCTACGGTGGCCCCGAGCAGCGCGGCGAGCAGCGTCGGATCTTCGAGATAGTTGAATACGATCTTCTGCCGAAGCGCCGAGTTCAGCTGAGGCAACAGCAACTCGGTCAGCGCTACGGCCAGCACCATGGCCAGCGCGACATAGATGATCGCCTCGCCCAGGAACTGGACGATCAGTTGGCTTCGATGCGCGCCCAACGCCTTGCGAACGCCGGTCTCCCGCGCGCGCTGGGCGGCACGGGCCGTCATCAGCGAGACAAAATTGAATGCGGCCGACGCGACGATCAGCACCGCGATTGCGATCAGTGCGCCGAGGAGCGTTCGGTCTCCTCTTGGGGACATTGACGTTACGCCAACAGAAGGCGACAAGTGCAAGTCGCCAATCGGGACCAGGTGGAATCCAACGGTGAAGCCTGGTGGGTAGACGGGGGAATTGCGGGCTGAATAATCAGAGAGTTCCCGCTGCATCTGTTGCCCGGACGTTCCCGGCCGCAGGCGGATGAAGGTGTATGCGTTTGCGCGGAAGGGGCCCTGCTCTGCCGTGAGATCGTAAAGCGCGAATCTGGAGTAGGCCGCGAGGCTCGAACCGAATACGTGTCCCTGGATGTAACTATTCGACGGCAAATCTTCTATCACTGCCGTGACGCGCATCGGATGAGGTGTGCTGAACACCGTGGATACCGCGGCGGCGCTGGCCCCCATCGCAGGGTTGACCTCCAACACTTCGCCCAACGGGGTGTCTCGGCCGAAATACTTGCGAGCGGCCGAGCGGGTAAGAACAACACTGTCGGGCGTGCTGAGCGCGCTCTGCAGATCGCCGGCTAGCGCTTTCAGCGGGATGACCCGGAACAATGATGGATCCACCCAGAGGAAGCCGGTCTCGTTCGCTTCGACGTGACCGCGCCGGATGTGCGGCGGGTCGTTCGCGGGCATGATCCGCGCAATGCTCTCGATCTGCGCGAACTGCGCGCTCAGCTTTGCCGCAAGGTCCGGAAAGGAATAGTCCCAACGCTCCACGAGGAGCCGACGATCGATCACATCCTTGGTTTCGGTGAGCAGATAGACGTCGCGATACCCTGGGAAGAAGCGGTCGTGGCTGTATTCGTGGCGAACGAACAGCGCGATCAGCAGGGCCGCCGAAACGCCCAGCGCGAGGCCCGCGATGTTGATCACCGCGTAGAACCGGTTGCGCGAGAACGCCCTCAGCGCCGCGGCAAGATAGTTTCGGAGCATGGCACCAGTGTAGAAGCCGAAAGGCGCGCGGCAAAACCGGGCGGGATCAGAAGCTTGCGCTCGCACGACCCGCCCCTCGGCGTCCGGCGCTGTCCGGAAGCGAACACCGTGACGAGATCTCTGTCAGCGTTTCGAGAGGCGCCGGAAGAGCTGGGCGCGCTGGAAGGCGGCGCGTTCCATGACGAGATGTTGCGCCGCCGGTGTGCTGAAAGTGCAGCTCACCCCGTGCACGCTCACGAGTTCGTGGTGGGTGACCGGTGAAGACAACGCCGTCCGGTTGGGCTACTTTGCGCGGCGGCGATGCGCGTGCTCATCACATCCCTGCCAGGACACGGACACCTCGGGCCGCTCATTCCGCTTGCGACGGCCACGCGCGATGCGGGTCACGAAGTGGCCATCGCCACCTCCGGGACCTTCCGGGAAACGCTCGAGCGTCATGGGCTTGCACTCGAGCCCTGCGGGCCGATGTGGCGCGAATCGGATTTCGGGCACAGCTTCGACCAGCCGCACCTGCTGGTGGATCTCGGGAAGTTCCTCAGCCTCGAAGTCACTTCGCGCATCCTTGCGGACATGGGCGCGGCCGCGGCCCGCTTCCGGCCGGACGTCATCGTGAGCAACGACTATGAGCCGAACGGGCGCGTGGTCGCCGAACGAACGGGCATCCCATTCGTGCTGGCATCGAGCGGCCCGCGAGTGCCGCGGTCCCTGCGGGAGCGGTTGCAGGCAAGACTGCTGCAGGCGGCACGCCTCGCTGGCGGTCTCCCGGCAACTGGCGAGCTCGACTACACCTTACGGTGGCTGCATATCTGCTTCTCGCCGCGCGAGCACTGGGTATTCGGGCCGGGCGGCGAGATGCCGACCGAGGCGCCCAACCAGTTCGCGATCCGGCCGCGCATTGCCGAGTATGGAGCGGAGTACGTTCCACCGATCGAACGGCGCAGGCCGAGTTCCCCGCACCCGCAGTCCGCCGAAACTCATCCCGCCGGTCCCGGTTCTGCCGGTTGCGATTCCGCCGGCGCGAAGTCCGGAACTGCCGGTTGCGATTCCTCCGGCCCGCAGTCCGGTTCTGCAGGCTGCGATTCCCCCGGCCCGAAGTCCGGTTCTGCAGGCTGCGATTCCCCCGGCCCGAAGTCCGGTTCTGCAGGCTGCGATTCCACCGACTCGAAGTCCGGAGCTGCTGGTGGAGATTCCATCAGCCCGAAGTCTGGAGCGCCGGGCCGCCCCGGTCCGGTGACCCTCTGCACGTTCGGCACCGTCTTCAACAAGGAGCCGAGGCTCTTTCGAACGGTAATCTCGGCGATCGCGCCTCGCGTTCGACGCCTCCTGGTCCTGCCCGGCCCCGGCATGCCGCCTGAATCCCTGGCTCCGCTCCCCGAGAACGTCGAACTGCTGGGAGAGGTGGCACTGAGCTCCGTCCTGCCGTTCGTCGACTACGTGGTATCGCACGGTGGGACAGCAACGCTTTCGGCGGCACAAATGCTAGGGAAACCGTGTCTGCTGCTGCCGCTAGGCGCGGATCAGATCATCAACGCCGCCGCCTGCCAGCGCAGCGGGTTGAGCGTGGTCCGATTCCACACAATCGGCGCAGTCAATGTCGGTGCCAGTCCCCTCGGTCCGATGACCGAAGCTTCGGTCCGCGAGGCTTTCGACGAGTTGATCGCCGAACCGGCCTACCCCGCTCGCGCGGCGGCGTTCCGGCGAGCCCTGGAAGCCCTTCCCCCCATGGAGAGCGCGATCCCGCTCCTCGAGCAACTGGCGACCACCCGCACGCCAGTTCTCCGACAACCCTAAACCATTCCTTCACCCGCCGGATATCCGCACGCAGGCCGCGTTTTGCGCCTGCGGGACCTCTTTGAGGGAGCGGGGAAATGGTCGCAGTCGTCAGCGGTAGTCAGCTCGGGCTCTTCAACTCGTCGCTTTCGCTTCTCGGCCCCGGAGGTGCCGTAGGCGATCCGAAAGAAGGTCGTGCGAACGAACGCCTGTACGTCAACGCGGCGACCGGCAACCTCATCGTCCAGGTCCATGACGAATCGCTGGCAGCCCTGGGGCTCGACCTCGCACTGACCCGCACCTACAACTCCCAGGGTTTGCTGAACGACGACAACGGCGACAACTGGCGCCTGGGTGTTCACCACAGCCTTTCCACCCCGACCGGCACCGTCAATACCGCTGGCAGCACGGTTACCAAAACCTTCGGTGACGGTTCAGCGATCGTCTACACCTACAACACGACGCTCGGGTACTACGTCAGCAGCGACGGAGATGGGGCGGACGACACCCTCGCCTGGAACAGCGGCACCAGCCAATGGACCTGGACCGACGGCTCCAACCGTTCGACTCAGACGTTCGACTCGACCGGCCGGCTCATCGCGGCGCGCGACGCGGACGGAAACACAGTTACCTATACGTACACCGGAAGTCTCCTCACGAGCGTGACGGATGCGTCCGGTCAGGTCACCTACCTCGACTACACCGGCAACAACCTCACGGCGGTTCGCGTCGTCAGTTCGGGCGTGACGCAGACCATCACGCGCTACACCTACGACGCCCAGAACCGGCTCTCTCAGGTGCGCGTCGACCTGTCACCCTCCGACAACTCGATCGCCGACAACAACGTCCACCTGACGACGTACACGTACGACGGCACCAGCCGGCGCATCCTGTCGATCTCTCAAGGCAGCAACTCGACTGTCGGCAGCACGGTTTCCTTCACTTATCAGAACGTTGGTGGGGTTTACCGCCTCCAGACCTACACGGACGGCGAGTCGAAGGTCACCACATTTGCTTACAGCGGCATCAGTGGCTCCATCGCCGCGACAGTCGACATCACAAGCCCGTTGGGGCAGGTCACGACGCTGCAGAATGACTCACAGGGTCGGCTCACCAGCATCCTCACACCGAGCGTCGGGGGTGTTCGGCTGCAGAGGAGCTATGCGTACGACGCCAACGGAAACGTCACATCGATAACTGAGGACCCGGCAGGTGCCAATCGCGTCACGACGTACACCTACGATACGCGAGGCAACCTGACGCTCACCCGGGATCCCCTCGGCAACACGGTCTCACGTACATACAGCGCGACCAACCAGCTTCTGACCGAAACGGTATACATCGTCCCCGACCCGGACGGCTCGGGCTCCGGTCAGCCCTCCAGCCCTCTGACGACCCGGTACGCGTACGACGCGGAAGAGCACCTGCGCTTCGAAATAACGGCTGAAGGCCGCGTCACCGAGCATCGCTACAACGCGGCGGGTAGCCGTACCTCCACGATCGTCTATACAGGCGGCAAGTACGATGTCTCGGCGCTGGCGCCGACGACTGCGTTGACAGAGAGCCAGCTCACCACCTGGGTAGGCACGCAGAACCTGACGCTCACCCAGCGCACGGACTACGCGTACGACTTCCGCGGCAACCTCTCCTCGGCAACCGCTTACGCAAGTACCGATGGGACAGGCGCGGGCGTCGCGGCGGGAGCGTCCATTACGCGCTTCGTCTACGACCAACGCGGTCAGCTCCTGAGCACGATTGATCCCCGCGGCGAAGCCACTGCCGGCGATCCCAACGACTACGTGACGACCTACACGTACGACGGGCTCGGCCGCCTGCTCACTTCCGTCCGTTGGACCCCAACGGGCAACGTGACGACGCTGAGCAACGCGTACAACGACGGCACGCGAACGGACACTCTGACACTGGCCAATGGGCTGGTATCGACCACGGTCTATGACCGCGTCGGTCGAGTACTCACGGTGAGCCGCGCGAGTGGCACGCCGCTTGGCACAACGACCTACACGTACAACGCCGCTGGCCAGCTTCGCATGGTCACCGATCCCCTCGGGATCAAGACGCATTTCGTCTATGACGCCGCGGGACGCAAGATCTTCGAAGTCGACGGGAATGGCACGCTCACCGAGTTCATCTACGACCGCCTGAGCAACGTCGTCAAGACGGTTGAGTACGCGGTAGCGGCAAACACCGCATTGCTGGTAGACGGTTCGGGCGTTCCCCTCGCCAGCGTCGATACGACAGCACTGCGCAACTCCGCCAACGGGCAGCCGACGCAGAATCGTATCTCCCGTATCGTCTATGACGCTTCCCACCGCGTGGCGTACACAATCGATGCCACGGGAGCAGTCACAAAGTACACATACGATGGACTCTCGCGTGTCACCGATAAGCTGGAGTACGCGACAAGAGTAACGATAAGCGCATCGATCGACGAGCTGACACTGACCTCTGGCGGTGGCATTAACGGCGTCACCCTCACGACATCCGCTGACGATCGGCTGTCGCGAACTTTCTATGACGGTGACGGCAAGATCGTTGGCCTCCTTGACGGCGCCGGCTACCTGTCAAAGAACATCTACGACGCTGCGGGACAGGTCACGCAGACGATCAGCTACGCGAATCTCACGTCCGCCGGGCTGCGTGCCACAGGCACCCTGAGCGCGCTCGAAGGAAGCATCACCCTCGATGCTGCGAAGGATATCGTCAGCTACATCTTCTACGACGGACAGGGCCGGCGCATCGGCGAGTTGGACGGTGAGAAGTACCTCACGGAATGGCGGTACGACGCCGCCGGCAACGTCTCCCAGCAGATCCGGTACCCGACGGTGCGCACCTTCGCAGGAACACCGACGTTTGCCGGCGTGCTGCCGGCGAATACCACCGGCGCGCATATCTCGAGCTTCCAGTACGACGAGTCGAACCGCCTCACGTTGGAGACCAACTTCGAGGGCGTGCAGACTCAGTACGTCTACGACAACGTCGGCAACCTCCTGCAGACGACGCGTGCCCTCGGTACCTCGGATGCCCGCACGACGCAGGCTCGGTACGACGCGCTGGGTCGCGTGACGGCCGAGCTGACTCCTGAGGGCAGCGCCGCGCTCGCTGCGCTGGGCCCCTCCCCGACTCAGCCTCAGATCGAAAACGTCTGGAGCCAGTACGCAGTCAAGTACGCGTATGACAACAACGGTCGGGTGCTCTCAAAGACCGACCAGTACAACAACGTCACCCTGTTCTTCTACGATGAGGATGGCAGGCAGCGTTTCTCGGTCGTGCTGATGCCCGGGGGCCTCGGAGAAGTCGTAGAGTCCCGGTACAACGCGCTCGGCCAGCTCACGAATCGCATTGCCTACGCCAATCGCGTTTCGACTTCTGCGTTCGCGTCGGGCGATCCGACTGGGACGTTGACCGCAACCGTTGCGGCTGCAGTGGCCGGCATCGCCGATGCGGCTAAAGATTCGCACACGACGTTCACCTACACGCTCGGCGGACTGGTCGCCACCCAGACGACGACCGGCGGGTTCTCGCTCACGAAGTCGTACAACGCCTTCGGCGAGTTGTCATCGAACTCCCAGGTGATCGACACGTCACCGTCGACCACGACACTGGATCATCTCTATACCTACAGCCAGCGCGGTGAGCTGCTCACGACGCGGTCGGACCCGACCGGCCTGAATATCACCGAGACGCGTACTTACGACGCGTTCGGGCGCGTCAAGACCGCCACCGACGCTCGCGGCAACGTCACGCAGTACAGCTACGACAAGCTGGGTCGGACGATACTCATCACCGATCCGTTCACCAAGACCGATGCAACGACATACGACGCGTTCTCCCGGATCCTGACCCGGACGAACAAGCTCAACCAGGTCACGCAGTACAGCTATAACGACTCCGCCCGCAGCGTCACGATCACGACGCCCGAGGGCATCACCGTTACGACAGTGCACAACGTGCACGGTCAGACCGCGACGATTACGGATGCCCGCGGCACCGTTACGACGTACGAATACGACGCGAACGGTCAGTTCAAGCGCTCCTTCGATGCCAACGGCAATATCCTGCAGCAGACGTACGACCGCGCGGGTCGTGGCATCGATACGATAGATGCCCGTGGCGTCATCACACGCCTCGCGTACGACGCTGCAGGCCGCGTCCTGACGCGCACGGTCGATCCGGGCGGACTGAATCTCACCACGACCTACACGTACGACGGGCAGAGCCGCACGATCTCCGTCACGGACGAGCGCGGCGTCGTCACCAATACGGCGTACAACCAGGACAGCCAGGTCACCAGCATCACGGTCGACCCGTCAGGGCTGAACATCGTAACGACCTTCACCTATAGCAAGCGCGGTGACCTGAAGGTTCAGGTAGAGGGCTTCGGCAGCAGCAACCCGCGGACGACGTCCTACCAGTACGACAAAGCGGGACGCCGAACGAGCGAGACGGTAGTCCTCGGGGCTGGACAGCCGGACGCCATCACGCAGTACAAGTACGATGCCAACGGCAATGTCACCCGCAGGATCGACGCGCGGGGGTACTCGACCTGGTACGTATACGACGCTGGCGACCAGCTCCGCTACACGATCGACGCTCTGGGTGGCGTCACGCAGTTGACGTACGACGATGAAGGACGCGTGACGTCGACGCGGCGTCATGCAACGCCGGTCAGCTATACAGGTTCACTCGGCGATGTGGTGACACTCGCCAACCTGGCCACACTGGGAACACCCGCTACCTCAAGCTCGGATCGTCTCACAGAGACCGTCTACGACCGTGATGGTCGCGCGGTTTACTCCATCGACACGATGGACGCCGCGGGCAACGGCCTGGTCACGCAGAACACGTACGACGGCAACGGCAACGTTGTACACATCCGCGTCTATGCGAACGCCATCGGGTCTGGCGTTGCCCGTACCGCGACGGCCATAGCAAGCGCCCTCTCCCCGAATGCGTCACTGGACCGGGAGTCGTTCACCACCTACGACATCCGCAACCGCGCCAGCTTCTCCATCGATGCTGCAGGCGGCGTCAAGCGCTACCAGTACGATGGATCCGGCAATCTCGTCGCCACTACGCAGTTCCTGACTACTCGCACCACGACGTCTCCGCCCACTGAGGCGACGATGGTGACGTGGGCTGCATCCAACTCGAACGCCGCAGACCGTACGACACGCTTCTGGTACGACGCAGCCGGCCGCAACCGGTTCACTCTCGATGCAGAGGGCTACCTCACCGAGAACCGCTACACCGACGCGACCCGCACGCAGGAAGCGTTCGTGTACCTCACGAAACCTTCCACGACATTGACGGGAAGCTCGACCCTCGCGCAGGTGGTCGCCGCGGTCGTTACGAATGCGAACGACCGCTACAACAAGACGGAGCTCGACAAGAATGGGCGCGTCTCGAAGGTAACCGACGCCTACGGAAACTACGAAGAGTTCGGATACGACGCGGTGGGCAACCGCATCTCGTATCGTAACCAGAAGGGCGCGGTCTGGAATTACACGTATGACGCCAACCATCGGCTGATCGAAGAGCTCTCCCCGGCGGTCGACATCTGGGCTTACAACTCTGCGGTCGGTACGCCGAACGCGAACGCGCGTATTTCCACGCGCATGACCTACGACGCGCTCGGTAACGTGCTCTCACGAACCGAAGCCTACGGCCGGCCCGAGGCGCGCACGACCACGTACGAGTACGACGCGCTCGGCCGCCAGACACGCACGATCTTCCCGCCCATCAACGTCTACAGCCCGCCCGCGAACGACGAGTTGCGTGCCGGCACTGCAGTGGTGCGCGTCGAGACGACGATAACCCAGCCAGACGTCGTGGTGACCTACAACACCCTGGGCGACGCCGTCGTCAACCGTGACGTTGCAGGCAACTACGCGCACAAGGTGTACGACCGGCTCGGGCGGGTGAAGTACGAAGTCGATGTTGAGCAGTACGTCACCGAGCACATCTACGACGCGTTCGGCAACGAGACGGGCACTGTCCGGTACGCCAATCGCCTCAACACCGGCTCTCTCACCCTGTCAGCCGAGTGGTCCGCGGCCAACATCACGTCGAATCTGCCCACGAACGCGTCGGCTGACCGAACACTGAGCAAGCAGTACGACCGCCTCGATCGGCTCATTCAGGTCACTCAGCCACCCGTTCACAACTTCCTGCCGAACTCCGGCAGCTCCCCAGGCGGCACATCTCTTCCTGGGGTCGGCGCCACCACTATTTACGACTACAACGCGTTTGGCGACGTCACCCGCCAGCGGCAGCTGGCAACGGCGTCTACATATGCGGACACCTACTTCTACTACGACCGTCGCGGGCTGCGCACGGCGATGGTCGATCCACGCGGGTACCTCGCCATTGCGGAGTACGACGCCGCCGGAAACCAGACGCGCTCTGTCGAATACGCGAGGCCGTTGACCTCGCCGCCGACCACGCCAAACGGATCCTACAGCGGCCTCACTACCACGACGGCCGCTGCCAACCCGGGTCACGCCGCTGGCTACGACCGCGAGACGCTCTACACATACGACCGTCTCGACCGGCTGAAGACCGAGAGCATGATCAACGTCGAGTACACGACCATATCGGGCGATGTAACGACGACTCATACCGACGGCGTGCGGACCAACACGTACGACTATGACGCGGTCGGCAACCGTATCGCGATGACGGACTCCGCGGGTGCGGTTACCCGCACCTACTACGACGCGCTGGGCCGCGTGATCGCGATCGCCGAGCCGGATCGGGACGTCGGAAGCTCCTACAACGCCACAACGATCTCGTTCTCCTGGACCGCCACTGGCTACGACGAAACGTTCTCCTACCGCCTCGCTGGATCGCCGACCTGGACGACGCTCTACGCCGCTGGGGGCGTGAACCTGGGCGCACTCGCCAGCGGCAACTACGAGTACGCGTTCAGTTACACCACCTACGACCCGTATGGCACGCCGATCCCCATCGGCAACTCGGGTGGCACATTCGTAGTCAACGGAGCTTCGTCCTCCAGAACGCAGACCTACAACTCGAACTCACCCGTCCTGAATCTGACCGCGAACGCGCCACCGCCCACGACCGCGCGTGTGACGCCGCTCACCGAGATGCGCAGGGATGCCTTGGGCAATCTCGTGATGCAGGTGCAGTGGGGCGGCGGAGCGTCGAGTGCAACCGCGTACACCTTCAGTGGATCGAGCGTGGCGGCCACCGATCGCGTCACGCGCGTCTCTGTAGACAAGTACGGTAACGCGCTGCAGACCATCGATCCGGAAGGCGGCGTCCTCGAGCAGTCCTACAATGTGCGAGGCGAGCTCGTCAAAGAGTGGCAGTACCTTACGAACAATGACGGTGGCACCGATACCATCGTCACGATCTACCAGTACGACAAGCTGGGGCAGCAGACCGGAATCATCGAGCCCGCGCGGCTGGACTCCATCCAGCAGGTCGTGCGCACGGAAGTCACCTACAACGCGTTCGGCGAGATCACCACGAAGTCGCTGAACGGCACGCAGGTCGAGTACTACGACTACGACCTCGCAGGCCGCCTGTGGCGCACGAACAGTGGCGACGGCGTCCACAAGGTCTACCTCTATGACCTGCTCGGCAACAACACCGCCGAGATTCGCAGCCAGACCCGGGATCTGAAGAACGACGGCGCGATCACCAGTGCCGCCGCTGCTCTTGCGCTTCCCGGCCACCAGCAGATGCGCACCGAGACGCGCTACGACCTCATGGGTCACGCGGTTGAACAGCGCCAGGTCACCTTCGACTCGGCGCCGGCTCAGGAGGGCATCGGCGCGACGATGCAGTTCGGCAATCTCACGTTGCCCAACCCGCCGAACGCCGTTTACCAGTACATCGAGTACAACGACGGGTACACGAGCTACTCGTATTTCGTGTTCAACCCCACCTCGTATGCGAACGGTGGCGGTTACTACCAGGTAGACCCGCCGTCTACGTCCAACCCGAACGGTACATACGCGCGCGTGGCGGAATCCGCGTACTCGCTTTCGCAGCGAGGTTTCATCTACTGGGAAATGCCCACGCAGCAAGGGCTGACCAAGACATTCCAGTACCGCACGATCGGCAGCTCGACGTGGCTGACCCTCGGTGTCAACCAGGTCAGCACCTCTCAGATTGGCGTCGACATTTCCGGGCTTGCGAACGGCAACTACGAATACCGCGTGAACTACACGCGTGCGGGCGACCCGTCGCCGTACGCCATCATGACTGGGACGTTCAGCGTAGCAAACGCAAACGTCACGACACTTTCTGCATCCACCGGCGCCGCGGTCGGCGGAATCACGCTGCAGGCCGCCTCTCTCTCCGGTACCTCACTCTACGTTCAGTGGGATTCGGCTTACGGAGGCTCCAGCACACTGCAGATCCGAGCCACGGGCACCTCGACGTGGCAGACCGTCACTGGCAACTACGTGCCCGGCGATCCGTACACGGCGCCCTACTCGTACGCGACAGCCACGGGTATCTCGCCGGGGAGCTACGAGTACCAGATCGTCCACACCTCCAACGGCAAGACCCTCGCGATCGGCACGGGCACGGTCAGCGTGTCCTCGCCAGTGAGCACCACTACCGGCACCTCATCCCCCGCTGCGAACTGGGGCAATGCGATCGGTTCGCTCACGGCAGGGCGCCAGGTGAGCCTTACGCCGGGCGCGGCGGTCAACGGCGTCTCGCTGCTGGGAGCCTCGCTCAGCGGTAGCTCGCTCTACGTTACGTGGGATGCAGCGGCGGCTGGCACCAGTTACCTCGAAGTCAAACTGACCAGCTCCTCCACGTGGCAGACCGTCACAGGCACCTACGTGCCGACCGACGGCTACTCCGCGCCGTATTCGTATGCGACCGCCACCGGAATCGGTCCGGGCAGCTACGACTATCGAATCAAATACGTCAGCAACGGCGTAACGACCGCCCTCAGCATCGGTACGTTCTCGGTGAGCTCGCCATCGAGCTCCACGTCCGGGTCCGCCAGTCCTTCAGCCAACTGGGGCAACGCGATCGCGCCACTCAACGCGTACGCCACCGCCGGCAGCAGCGGACCCACGTCGGTCAGCTTTTCATGGACCCCGACGGGTTACACCGAGTCGTTCTACTACCGGCCTGCCGGCGGTTCCTGGGTGGGCCTGGGCGCCTACGGAAGCGCCAACCTCGGCGCTCTGGGCGCTGGCACGTACGAATGGCAGCTGCAGTACGGTTATCAGGATCCGTACGGCGGCTGGATCGCGGTGGGCTCCGCTGGCGGCAGCTTCGTCGTCAACGGCACGTCCTCATACATGACGCAGAGCTACGGCTCGCCCGGGCTCAGCATGTCGTCGAGCACACCGCCGCCGGTGATCACGACGACACTCTACTGGGCGATCGACTCCTCGATTGCAGGCACACCCACGTTCTACTACCGCCCGGCTGGCGGCAGCTGGACCACGCTAGGCATCGGCGTATCCGGATCGAACTACTACGTCCAGGCGAACAACCTGTCTGGCTCGTACGAGTGGCAGATCGTTTACACGCAGACGGATGGTTACTCGTCCTGGACCACCGCATCCGCTTCGGGCGGATTCAGCGTTTCGGGCACCTCGGCGGCGGTCACCAGCCAAAACGGTACGCCTGCGTATCTCTCCGGCGTAACTGCGAGTGGCGCATACCTGTACTGGAGCCGCGCGGTGCAGTCGGGTGAATCCCTCACCGTGACGCTGAACGGGTCCATCAGCCTCACGCCGCAGACATCCGACGGTACGAACTACTACGCCAGCTTCAACGGCCTGGCCAGCGGCACCTACTCGTACGAGATCGCGTACTGGCTGGGGGGCTACAAGCGCGTCGTGGGATCGGGAACGCTCTCGATCAACACCACGAATACACCTTCGGCTGTCTCGATGAGCTCACCGACTGCCGTTGGTGGCATCAGTGGCTTCCAGGTCATCAACAGTACGCAGGTCGGCTGGACCACCGCCTCCTCGGGCGGCACGGTCGCATTCCGTTATCGCCCCGCCGGCTCGAGCACGTGGAGTGGCTCGCTCACGCCCTTTGCGTGGAGCTCGGGTTACGCCGTCGACTTCGGAACCGGCCTCTCGGGCACCTACGAATACGAGGTCACCTACACGTATGCCGGCCAGACGGCTCCGTATCGGATCGCCTACGGGACTGTGACTCTCACACCGACGCTGCGTTGGCCGATCGACTCGTCGATCCAAGGCTCTCCCGCGTTCTACTACCGCACGCCGGGAGGCAGCTGGACTTCCCTGGCGCTCGTCTCGTCCGGCGGCTACTACCAGGTCGCGGCAAGCTTCCCGAACGGGAACTACGAATGGCAGATCGTCTACACGCAAACGGATGGCTATACGTCGTGGACGACGGCTTCTGCGAGCGGCACGTTCAACGTGTCCGGTTCCACGGCTACCGTCACGAGCCAGACCGGCACGCCCTCGTATCTGTCCGGCGTATCTACGAGCGGCTACAACCTCACGTGGGCGCGTGCGCTTCAGTCCGGTGAATCGCTCACCGTCACACTGAACGGCTCCATCAGCCTCACGCCACAGACTTCCGACGGCACGAACTACACCGCGAGCTTCAACGGACTCGCCAGCGGCACGTACTCGTACGAAATCGCCTACTGGTACGGCGGCCAGAAGCGCGTAATGGGAACGGGATCTGTCACGATCACGACGACCGTTACGCCCTCACAGGCTACGATGAGCACCCCGACGAGCGTCGGGCAGATCACCGGCTTCTACGATGCCGGCAACGGGCTCCTCGCCTGGACGACCGCCTCTTCCGGAGGCACGGTGCAAGTCCGCTATCGCTCTGCCGGTGCATCGACGTGGGCGGGCACGTTGACGGCTCAGGCATATGGTGGAGCGTATGCGGTCAACCTCAACTCCCCGACTCAGCTCTCCGGGACGATCGAAGTCGAGGTGCAGTACATCGGCGCGAACGGTATCCCCTACCGGATCGGCTATGGCACTACCACGATCACACGCTCGATCCAGACCACTGGCTCCCTGACCGACACCACCAGCTCCACGCTCGCGCCTGTACCAGTAACTCCCCGTCTGCAGCAGACGTTCGACCGGTGGGGCAACGTGCTGACGAGCATCAGCGCCGCACTTGCGCAGACCGACTACCGCTATAACCAGTTCGGCTCTGTTGCGGAAGTGAAGCTGCCGACGTCGGACATCGTGTCGACCATCAATGCCGGCGTGGCTGCGTACTTCGGTACACGGCCCATCCAGCGGAACTACTTCGACGTCCTCGGCCGGGTCATCGCCACGCGCGATGGCAACGCCAATCGTGTGACGAACGGCAAGATGAACCAGGTCCAGTACAACGAAGCTGGCCAGATCATCTCCGAAACCCACGCGGATGGCGGCAAGAAGTATTACGTCTACGACACGTTCGGCCAGCAGGTCCAGATCACAGACGAGCTCGGCTATCACACGCGCATGGCGTACGACCGCACGGGCAACCTCGTCGCTCAAGCGCATGAGCTCACGGCGGGCTCCTTCGCGAGCGCCACGCCCACGGATCTCACGCCGCTGAATGCCGCGAACGTCATTCTCAACAGCTACACCTACGATCGCGCGGGCAGACGTCTGTCCGAGACGACCGGCGAGGTGATGAACGGAACGTCCACCCCAGAAACGACGAAGTACTGGTATGACCTGACCGGCAACGTCATCAAGCGCACCACGCCTCGTGGCCGCGCCACGACGTACGAATACGACCTGAACGGAAACAAGACGCTCGAGCGAAACGCGCTCAACGACACGATCAGCTTCACGTACGACAACTGGGGACGCTTGCTGACGCAGACGGACATGGCCGGTGCGCTCACCACGTTCACCTACGACAGCATCTCGAAGTTCCTGACGTCACAGACCAGCACGCTTGGCCAGAACATCACGTATCAATACGACGCGGCGGGGCACCTGACGAAGATCGTCGATCGCGGTGTCGCCACGGCTGCCGGCGCGGGCCTTCTCAACGTCGTCCGAGACACCGAGTTCAGCTACGACGCTGCGGGCAGGCGTTCGCGCGAGCGCGTGGTGATCGACGGGCTCGTCCATCAGGACACCCACATCACCTACGACGGGCTGGATCGCATTGTTCAGCTGTCGGATCTGCGGTATCGCGTCACATACCGTTACGACGATTCCGGCAATCGGTCCCGGGTCAAGGCGACGTACTACGATCACGCTGGAATCGCGCAGACCCAGGACCTCTGGTACACGTACGATGCGATGAATCGCGTCAAGGTGAGCCAGGGTGTCAATTCCGCTGGCGACACCGAGTCGAGCGGAACAGTCGGGATCAACACGATCCAGGGCATCGAGCTCAACTACGACGCAAAGGGTCAGCGCGCCAGCGCACGCCAGTACGGCCAGCGGCTCAACCTCAGTGGCGGGACGTACTCCTACGTCAACGACTATTCCACTGAAACCTACGGGTACGACGGGGCCGGTCGTCTCCTGACGACGGACCGCACACTGGTGTCGAACGGTACGACCACGACAATCCGTACAGACACGCGTACCTATGACCTCGCGTCGCGTGAGCAGACCGTAACGTCGACTGAGTTCGAGACCGTCAATGGCACGCTCACCGCGGTCAACCGCATGCGTGCGAACACGTACGACGACGACGGCCGCATCGCTACTCAGCTCACCTCAAAGAACGGCGCTAAAGAGTCCTACGTCTCTTATGGAGACTCCACTTACGTGGAGCCCGGCGAGTACTGGTATCAGGACCCCTGGACCGGCGAGTGGATCCAGTACACCTGGGGAGGTAACTGGACGCCCGGTTACGACGCCGCTGGCAACCTGCGTGGCTACATCGTGCAGGTCTACGACACTGCGACGGCGAACGCGACCGACACCGCGTATTCCTCGACCTTTACCGTCGATTACCGCAAGGGAATGGGGTATCAGGAGACGAGCACATCCGTAACGAGTACGAAGGGCAACTCGTCGTCGTATCCCAACCATGGTGTGCCGCAGTCCGGCTCGACTAGCCGCGGCTACAACGTGAATGGCGAGCTCATCGCGACCTTCGACTCGCGCGATGCGACCAAGTACCGCTTCTTCGCCAACGATGCCTCCGGACAGGCCCTCACGGTGGTGCAGGGACAGTTCGATGGACAGAACGGTCGCTGGACTGCCACCCAGGCGTTCCAGTACGCGCTCGCCAACGCCGGCGGCTACAACTCGACGAAGTCGCAGCACTTCTTCTTCGCCAACGGCCAGATGGTTGGCAGCTACGGCCAGCTCACCAATGGCGCCGGCGCGTTCAAGGCGAACTTCGATGTCAACTTCACGCCGATTTCGGATAGCTATCCGGCGTCTGTACCGAGCGAGGTGGTAGCACAGCAGGGAGACACCCTGCGCATCCTCGCCGCGCGAGTCTTCGGCGATCAGAGCCTGTGGTACCTGATCGCGGAAGAGAACGGCCTGACCAACGCGGATGCGCCGATCGAGCCCGGCACGGTGCTGCGCATTCCGAACGATGTCGTATCGGTCGCGAACACGGCCGACTCGTTCAAGCCGTTCAATGCACAGGAAGCCATCGGCGACACGACCCCGACCCAGCCGATGCCGCCGGCGCCGAAACCGAAGAAAAAGAAGGGATGCGGCGTCCTCGGGACGATCCTGGTGATCGTCGTCGTGGTCATCGTCACCATCTACACAGCGGGCGCACTGGCCCCGGCCGCAGGTGGTGCGGCGGGCGGTGGTGGCGCAGCGGCTGGAGGTGCAGCCGCCGGCGGTGCGGCCGGTGGTGCGGTCGCCGGTGGCGCTGCCGCTGGTGGAGCAGCAGCTGCGGGAGGCGCAGCCGCTGCCAGCACGGGTTTTGCGGCCACCATGTCCGCAGGTATGACGGCTTTGAGTAGCGGCCTCTCGGCTGCCACAGTGGCTGCGGCAGCAGTGGGCAGCGCTGCAGGTCAGCTCGCGGGCATCGCCCTCGGAGTGCAGGACAAGTTCTCATGGAAGGGCGTCGCGCTCGCTGCGGTAGGTGCCGCGGTAAGCGGCGCACTCAGCTCGTGGACTTCCTTCGGCAACGCCATCGGGAAGATCGCCGAGACCAACCAGTACCTTGCGACCGGAGTTGCGGCGGCCACCGGCAACGCACTCACCCAGGGTGCAAGCGTCGCGCTCGGGCTGCAACAGAAGTTCGACTGGAAGGCCGTAGCTGCATCGGCCATTGCGGCACCGCTGGCGAAGCTCGCGACCGACAAGGTGGGCGCGTGGGCCACGCCGGGCGGCCAGCGCGCATATGAGTTCGACATCCTGAACCGCAACTACACGATGGGGAGATTTGCGGCCGACGCCAGCGGCTCGCTGACCACTGCGGCCGTACGCAGCGCGATGGGCGGCAAGTTCGAGGTATCGCAGGTTGTAGCGGATATCTTCGGCAATGCACTGGGCAACTCACTCGCCGAACGCGCAGCCCATACCGGTGACCTCAATGCGTTCGCCCGAAGGTACGGTTTCGATCGCGCGAACACGCCCGAAGCCATCGAGCGACTCTACGGACACCAGCAGGGCGAGCTGCTGTCCCGCGATCAATTGAGAAGCGACCTCCGCGAGGCATGGATCGGCGGCGGGCAGTCCGCGGCTGACGTGGATCAGGTCCTGGCGCTCTACGACGAGGCGCAGTTGACCACGCTGCCGACCGGTATCGTCACGGTCGAGGACCTCGTCTTTGGAACCGAGCCAAGCACGCATTTCGACGCTGGCGCGATCGCGGATGCGATGGCCAGGGAGGATCTGCAGAACGCCGGCGGAGAC
>Ga0182742_1000462_pt1 | contig 64888 bp, 76 predicted proteins | sample eDN5th37CBELigMG_FD_128880 | JGI IMG/M metagenome (GOLD analysis project Ga0182742, IMG submission 128880) | Enriched Miracle-Growth compost microbial communities from Emeryville, California, USA - eDNA 5th pass 37_C BE-Lig MG (version 2)... ...
GCAATATCTTTAAAAATATCTACCTTTTCCAAGTGATCCCCTCCCGAATCCCTGCGTTAGTGGATAGTTATTATCCTATTATTTATTTTATGACAATATATATTTATGATGTTGTCCTACATCGTTATGACAGTTTTATATTTTTTAACCTCCTTGCCATTCAATTTACTAGTTTTCCGTCTCTTCTTATTGACTCATTCCTCTAAAAAGAAGAAGTTTTTGCATTCACATAGCAGTATAGGATACGTTCACTTCTGAAATGATTAGAATGATTTCATTGGTAGTTTGAAACTGAGGGAATAAAAATACCCTTCTCCTACAATATATTTTGTAAAAGAAGGGTTATGACTATTTCATTAATAAAAAGATGGGCTCTCTCGTATTGCCATCTACTGTATAAGGCAGTGAATATGCCGGAACAAATACCGAGTCCTTCAGTAAAGTTTCCCTAATATCTTCACCTGGCTGGTATTCCGTTCCTGCCTTTTTTAAAGCTTCAGCTAAATCCGGTCGGTAATCCACAAATATTTCAGCCTGTCCGTTTATGACAAATGAAAGTTTCTTATTTGTATAAGGACTTACAACAAACGGCTCCTCCTCATATCCAAGCTTTCCATAATCAAGAGTGTACACACCGTCAGCCACTCTTTCTTTATATGGAGGATATCCTTGAACGTTAATTCGCATCTTCAATTCACTAATCATTTCTGAAATTCTGAGATCAAACATTTTAACCTCTGGATTATTTTCAGCATTTACAATTACGTATTGAAAAACACCACCGCTTTCGAAGGCATTTCCAGGGGGCTCTGATAGATATTTTGGAGTTATTTTTTTAAAATCAATTAAGTACTTTTGATAAATAGGGGTAGTTTCTTCAGAATTTTTTATCGGCAAAATACCTCCGTTTTCATCTTTAAACTTTGTTACAGCTTCTTGAACTGTTTGGACCTGAGCTTGATAAGGTATTTGATTTTGCACAAGCTTGTCCTCCGGATACATACACCCGGACAAAACCACTGCGAATAAACTTACTAACATAGCTATTAAACTTCTTTTCATTTTATCAGCCCTTTAAATCTATGAACTTTAAGCATCTGTTGGTCCGCTAAATACGACTAAAAACATGATAAAGCCAGATAATGCTAATAGAATGTACGCTATTACAGCAGAAATGGCTTTTAAAACACCATGTTTTAACTTATAACGGCTTAGAAAAATGAGTACAATTGAAACAAACATAAACCCCATTGAAGCGAGCGAAATCCACATTTTCATTAACGCAGGTGACATCCTATCCACTCCTTTATTCGAGAAGTATTATAACATAAGAAGGAATTATTTTTATATATTTTTAGTTTTTTCTGTAATTTTAATAAAAACAAAAAAAAGACCTCTATAAAGAATTGGGGCAAATTCTTTATAGAGGCGCAAGTAGTGACTAAAATAACCCATACACGCCTATTCAATACACTAGGTTGCTTCGATTGCATTTTATTCTAAATAAAGATGTTTTGCATCCTCAAAAGCCTAAAAAAAGAATAATATTATTCATTTTGTGAACGCCCAACAAGCACATTAGCTAAATCTTCCATTTCATGTGTTTTCATCCTTGCCATTAGAGCATCGACAGCATTCTTAGCGTCCACTCCATTAAATAGTACATCGTAAAGTGCATTCGCGATTGGCATATTCACATTGTATTTTTGCGCAAGTTGATAGGCTGCTTTTGTAGTTCTGACTCCTTCTACAACCATTCCCATATTATCTAATACTTCCTGCAGGTTCTTCCCTTTCCCTAACAGATTACCTGCACGCCAATTTCGTGAGTGTACGCTTGTACAAGTAACAATCAAATCACCAATTCCCGTCAGACCGGCAAAGGTTAAAGGACTTGCTCCCATTTTTGTTCCAAGACGCGAAATCTCCGCAAGCCCCCTCGTCATCAAGGCAGCCTTTGCATTATCTCCATATCCTAGCCCATCAGAAATCCCTGCTGCAAGAGCAATAATATTTTTCAATGCTCCTCCTATTTCAACCCCGATAATATCGGGATTTGTGTAAACACGGAAATGCTGATTAATAAATAAATCCTGAATTTGCTCCGCAGCATCCATATCTTTTGATGACACGGTAACAGTTGTCGGCTGTCGAACACTTACTTCCTCCGCGTGACTTGGACCGGATAACACAACTATATGCCTAATTAAGTGCGCCGGCATTTCTTCTTCAATCATTTCCGAAATTCTTAGTAATGTATCCGGCTCGATTCCTTTACTTACATGGACAATGGTTAACGGCTCGTCCCTAATTTCCCTAATATTACGAAGAACTTCACGAACAGCTTTTGTTGGAACTGCCAGCACCATAATAGCAACCCCAGACAAAGCCTCCGCTAAAGAGCCATAACCTCTTATTGATTCCTGCAAAATGACTTCCGGAAGATACTTTTTATTTGTATGAAGTGTATTGATTTCTTCCATTTGATCTGGTTTATGACCCCATAACCGTACTTCATGTCCGTTATCAGCAAGGACCATTGCCAAAGCTGTTCCCCAGCTCCCCGCTCCAATAACAGCTACCTTTTCATGTATACGCTGCATATGCTCACAACCTTTAAATCATTTTTTACTTTCTTTCACGAGGATAAATTTTGATTGGCGTTCCTTCAAAACCGAACGCATCCCTGATTCGATTCTCCAAGAAACGCTCATAAGAAAAGTGAAGTAACTCAGGTTCATTTACAAATACAACAAAAGTTGGCGGCTTTACAGCAACCTGGGTCGTATAATAAATCTTCAAACGCCTTCCTTTATCAGTAGGAGTTGGATTCATTGCAACAGCATCCATAATGACATCATTAAGAACGCTCGTTTCCACTCTTCGAGCATGATTCTCACTTGCTATATCTATCATCGGCATTAATGTATGAATCCGTTTTTTCGTTTTTGCTGATAAGAAAACGATTGGTGCATAATCCAAGAAAAGAAAATGCTCCCGAATTTTTCTTTCAAAGTCTTTCATTGTTTTTTCGTCTTTTTCAACTGCATCCCATTTATTAACCACAATAACAACAGCCCGTCCTGCTTCATGAGCATAACCGGCAATCTTCTTATCCTGCTCGATAATCCCTTCCTCGGCATTGATAACAACAAGGACAACATCGGAGCGTTCAATGGCACGCAAGGCTCTTAACACACTATACTTTTCTGTTGTTTCATAAACCTTTCCTTTTTTCCTCATCCCCGCCGTATCAATAATGACATATTTCTGACCGTTATAGGTTACATAGGAATCAATAGCATCCCGCGTCGTTCCGGAGATATCACTAACAATCACACGCTCTTCTCCCAGAATCGCATTAACAAGAGAAGACTTTCCAACGTTTGGGCGCCCAATTAGAGAAAAACAAATGACATCATCTTCATAGTCCTTTGTGTCTCTTTTCGGAAAATGCTTAGCAGCCTCATCAAGTAAATCACCCAAGCCTAAACCATGCGAACCTGAAATAGGAAAAGGTTCACCAAAGCCTAACGCGTAAAAATCATAAATTTGATCACGCATTTCCGGATTGTCTATTTTATTTACAGCCAGAACTACAGGTTTTTTCGCTTTATATAAAATTTTTGCCACCTCTTCATCTGCAGAGGTTACTCCTTCTCTTCCATTTGTTAAAAAGATAATCACATCAGCTTCATCAATGGCTATTTCAGCCTGCTGACGAATTTGTTCTAAAAAAGGTTCATCCCCAATATCAATACCACCAGTATCAATAATATTAAAATCATGATTTAACCACTCTGCTGAGCTGTATATTCTATCTCTTGTCACACCCGGGATATCTTCAACAATCGAAATTCGCTCACCCACGATTCGGTTAAAAATAGTTGATTTACCGACATTCGGACGTCCCACTATGGCAATAACCGGCTTTACCATAAATATCACCCTCCTCTTTTATGTTAAACTCCTATTTTATGTATGGGAATATATTTCCAGTATTTAGACAGGCTTAACTTAACTAGTGTATCAAAGGAAAAGCGCAATATCAATGCTTCACAATGATATAGACTTCATCTGTTATTGCGTGTGCAATTCCATCCAAAATCGCTTCTAGATTAGTTGCATAATAATCCATTTCTTCTTTATTTTCGCATACAAATACAGATGCGCCGCTTGGCACCCTTTTCGGATTTGTTGTAACAACGGCAAGTATATATTTCTCAATATTCATAACGAATTACTTCCTTCCGTTTCCACTTTTCTTTCTCTTGGCATACGAATGGCATTTTCTAATGTAGGAACAGCGCCGATAATCTCTATTGCTTTTCGAACATCCCGTTCCTGCGGCAACACAAATACAGCCACTCTACCATCATCCAAATCGCGTTTTGCAAGCGGAACTAACGCAGGTGTCCCGGAATCCCTGTAGACACCCAATGCTGTAGAAACATCATGCAGAATCGCTTGTCTTTGTCCTAAATTGGCAATCGTAGAACGAGAATTGAAATTTTTGGGTTTTAAAATAAAACCCATCCCATACCTCAAGATTTCCTCTTGCCGAGCAGGAATCCCTATATTCATAATATAGATATTATCCACGTAAAGTCCCGCTCCATCAAATCTTGGCTCAACATATGTTATATCAACAATATCCCCAATCTTGCTGCCAGCCATTAATTTCTTTGAAATAAAAAGCGAAATAAGAGCAACAATTAAGCCAACCCATAAGTTAAATACTAAATAAGCCAGAGTAGATAACAAAGAAGTAAAAATGACTAAATAGTTTCGGCTTTCAAAGGCAACAGCAATTCCTTCAATATAAGTTTTTCCTCGTGGAACCATCTCGTAGCTGTCCAATTCAGTCAAGGTGTTACGTTCCATATTACGAACCTCTCGAAACTGTGAAGCTGCTAGAGTCAGGAAGGTGATGGCGGTGAAATCTTCCTCCATTATAGACGGTACGGCTACCGTCCCTAGACCAGCTGCAATAAAACCAAGTGCGATATGGATTATTTTTCCATGCAAATAGGTAGGGTATTGACGATAATCCGTTCGAAGCATATAAATTCTCGTAAGTGTTCCAATAGTCATTCCTAGTATAATTGGATAAGTATATTCATTCATGTTAGTTTTTCTTTCTCCTTTTCTATAGAATGCAGATTTCTTTCAAGATAACTTATAACAACTTCTAGTGTGTTCCAACCAATTAAGACAGCGGCGGCCAATGCCAAAGGATCAAGAGCGTATAATGATGCAATCGGATAAGAAAATGAATATCTCGTTAAGATAAAAGCATAGAGTATTTCCCCTTGAATCATACCCAACAGCGCTACAAGTAACCTTTGCTTTTTGTCAGAATGCAGAAGAACTGCAACACAGGCTACTAGGATGGCTAAAAGCCATTCCCTTTTTATCAGAATCCAGATTGGATCAAACAGTTCGAATAAAAGAAAACATACAGATGTCAGCATTACTATAAAGGAAGTTAACATAAAGTAAAAAAGCTTTTTGGCTGATAATTGAGCTGACCAGATATAAACGGACAACATAATAAATATACCTGTTCCGTGTATTTCAAAACCCATAATAGTTATTGAAACCGTTGATAGTGCAATAGCTGCCAAAATCCAAGCAGAAAGGAGCAGGCGGGCAGGATGTGTCTTGCGATAAAAAAAAGTCGTAATAATCCAACCAAACCAAAATAGCCAATAAAATAATAACCCATCCATAATAAGCACCCCCTATCCTTTCCATTATGGCTAAAGTTGATTGACTTTAGTCGTTTTGGTTTCCAATTTTCCAGTTATCTTCTTGATAAATTTCCCTTACGGATGCATAATCCTGCGTACAAATACCATGTTAAAGAGAGGAGGTGTCAAGAGATTATGGGTAGAGACCGACAAGAGAAAAAGCTAAAAAATAGCGGACGTGTTGAATCTGACAGAGATCAAGCACTCCACTATCCTGGTGCAACGAAATTGCAAAGTCCCGAAGAAGCAAGAAGATTAAACGACAATAAGGATGTATAAAGAAATAAAGCTCCCATTAATGGGAGCTTTATTTCTTTATACACCTTTGACTATATTGTTTTGTATCTATTCCTCGTTCCTGAAGCCAGTGATGAGTTTTCCCATTGATAACAAGCGGAGCCGTTTGCAAATCCGGTATGGTAGCGGCTCCAATTGCCGTCATAATTAGAACCAGCTCCTCTTGAAGAAGCTTTATTTCGTCGATTAAACCTTCCAATCCCTCATCAAGCAATATTTTAAGGAAATATCCCGCTATTCCTACCAGATTTGCACCAAGAGCAATCGATTTAGCAATATCAAGACTGGTTTGGATACCGCCCGAGCTGATGATGTCAATAGATGCTCCACTATTTTTTGCCTCAGCAAGAGTTGCGGCAGTAGGAATTCCCCAATCATTAAAAAAGCTGAGCAATCGCTGCCTGCGTTCGTTTTCTATTTTGGCAAAATTAGTCCCGCCATACCCACCGACATCAACCGCTTTTACCCCAATAGAAGCAAGTTTATTTACAACCGTTTGATTCACACCAAATCCAACTTCTTTCACAATGACAGGGTGGTCAATTCCATTTACAATTGCTTCAATCCGCTTGAGTGCATCAGTAAAATCCCGTTCCCCTTCCGGCATTGTCAGCTCCTGAATGACATTTAGATGAATTTGGAGCATATTCGCTTCAATCATATCAACGGCTCTTTTAGCATGTTCAACGGTTGCCTCACTGCCAAGATTGCCAATAATGATACCATTTGGATTTTCCCTGCGAACAATTCTGTAGGTTTTTTCCTCTTCAGCATTTTTCAAAGCAGACATTTGTGAGCCGACAGCCATAACCAGCCCGAACTCTTTAGCTGCGGCTGCCAAATCCCGATTAATTCGCATTGTTCTTTCTCCACCGCCGCCTGTCATAGCATTGATAAAAATTGGCGAACTTACAGAAAGTTCGCCAATTTTAGTATCCAATGAAATATGACTGACCCCAGTATCAGGCAGACTTTGGTGAATAAATACAATGTCGTCCAAACCGGTTACTCTTTCCTGCCCTGTTGTAAGAGCATGTTGAATATGTTCCCATTTTCTCTTAGATCTGGACAAATTATATCACCATTATTTTTTCAGATTCTTTAACTGATCACCAATCATATCTCCTAATTGGAAACCTTTTGATTCTTCAGGTAGTTCATAATCCATTTCTTCCGTCACGTTTTCTTCCAGTTCCTTTATACTTAATGATAGGCGCTGATCTGCTTCATTGACATCAAGAACTTTTACTTTTATTTTTTCTCCATCGCTTAATACTTCATGCGGTGACCCGATATGTTTATGGGAGATTTGAGAAATATGAACAAGTCCTTCGACACCAGGGAATACTTCAACAAATGCACCATATGAAACAATTCGTTTGATTTGGCCATCTAAAACGGCTCCTTTTGGTGCTTTCTCTGCAATATTTGTCCAAGGTCCAGGTAGCGTTTCTTTAATCGATAATGAAATTCTTTCATTGTCTTGATCAACACTTAGAACTTTAACTTGAACCTTTTGGCCTTCCTCTACAACATCTGATGGTTTCTCAACATGCTGATACGATAATTGTGAAATATGAACAAGTCCATCAATACCGCCAATGTCAACAAACGCACCAAAATCCGTAATTCTTTGTACAGTTCCTTCTAGCACTTGACCTGCCTTTAGTGAAGCTAATAACTGTTTCTTTTGTTTTCCCTTTTCCTCTTCTAATACAGCACGATGAGAAAGAATGATGCGGTTCTTCTCTTTATCAAGCTCAACAATTTTAAATGTAAGGGTTCTTCCTTTGTAATCAGAGAAATCTTCTACAAAATGTGATTCTACTAAAGAAGCTGGTACGAAGCCGCGAACACCAAGATCAACCACAAGTCCGCCTTTGACAACATCTTTAATTTCAGCTTCAAATATTTCCCCTTTTTCAAACCTCTCAACAAGCTGATCCCACGCCTTTTCAGCATCTACTTTTCGTTTTGATAATATCAGTGCCTCTTCTTCAACCTTTAACACTTGAAGATCAAGAGCATCTCCCTCAGCAACTACATCACTGGCCTTTTCAATATGAAGACTTGATAATTCGCTAATTGGAATGATGCCATCAAGCTTACTCTCAGAAACTTCAACAATTACTTGCTTTTCTTCCACTTTTGTTACGATACCGCGAACAGTATCTCCTACTTCAAAATTTCTAACTTCTACTTGATTCATTTCTTCTGACATATGTATTCCTCCTTAGTTCGCAGAACTTGCTTTTTATATAAGATTATTTCCTTTGTCGCTATCATCCAAAATGAAGCATAAAAATTCTATCGAAAGAATTTTCAAAAAAAATCTCTTTTTATAAACTTCTTATAAATGAGTCTTTTTGTCAAGCAAGACGAATCACCTGTAAGCTAAGATAAGCTGTTTAATTTCATTCATAATGACTTCAGTCACTTGTTCAGCTGAAGCTTTATTCTGCCTGTATTCATCCATAGAAATCGGCTTACCATAAACAACTTTCAGCCTTTTAAATGGTTTATACGGTCCAATAATGGCGCATGGCACGATATGGGCATTTGAACGAAGAGCAAAAAAACCTGCTCCGGCTAAGCCTTTTCCTAATTCTCCATTTTTACTTCTCGTTCCCTCCGGAAAAAGTCCCAATACGTTGCCAGCATTTAATACATCCAATCCCTTTCTTAAAGCTCCTCTGTCACTGAATCCCCGCTTGACTGGAAAAGCATTAATATGCGGCAGGATTTTCCCTAGAATTGGTACCGAAAATAATTCTTCTTTGGCCATGAAGTGAATCGGCCTTGGCGATGTAATCCCAATAACCTCAGGATCAAAATTATGAATATGATTACAACAAAGCAACACACCGCCATCAGCAGGAACATTTTCCTTGCCAATTACTTTAAACTGATAAATCGGAAATAACAAACTATTACATATTGCGCGGCCCAATGGATACAAATTCAACTCTATCTAACCCTTTCTTTTACCAGCTCCATTATTTTTTCAACTACCTGATCAATCTCTAAGGCTGTTGTATCTATTTCAATTGCATCATCAGCTTTTTTTAGCGGCGCAATTTCCCTCTCCGAATCAAGCTTGTCCCTCTGTTCTATTTCTTCCTGAAGTTTCTTTAAATCCGATGAGTAGCCCTTCATAAGGTTTTCTGCATGCCTTCTTTTCGCTCGCTCTTCTACCGATGCAAGTAAAAATACCTTTACCTCTGCATTTGGCAGCACATGAGTACCAATATCACGACCATCCATTACGACACCGCCGTTAGCAGCAAAACTCTGCTGCCTCTTTGTTAAATCATCTCTCACTAATGAGTGGCGAGCAACAATCGAAACAGAATTGGTCACGTCCGGTGTTCTAATTTCATTTGTAACATTTTCTCCATCTAAATAGATGGCTTGGCCACCTTTTTCTGGAATTAATTCTATTTTGGTTTCAGCCAATATTTGACTTAACTCATTCTCATTCTCGAGATTTGCCTGCCGAAGAATAGCCTTATATGTTATCGCTCTGTACATCGCTCCAGTATCAATATAAATGTAAGATAGGTTTTCAGCCACTCTCTTAGCAACTGTACTTTTCCCTGCTGCGGCAGGTCCGTCAATGGCAATCGAAATTTTATCCTTCATAATTCCTCCTGTAGTAATAATGTATGTTCAATCATTTCCCCAAAATATCCAATGAGTTACTTTTCTTTTTCCCTTATCCATTCTATTTTAACATATGTACATAATACCGTGTTAGTTGAGGTATCTTTGTTCTGCAATTCAAAAAAGCAGGGGAATCCCTGCAATTTATTTACCAGAAAAGGTTTCTAAAAATTCTGTTAAGTCATTTTCTGTTACTCCCTCATACTGTGCTATTTGCTGAAGCTCAGGAAATGTATTAAACCGATGAAAAAAAACTTGAGTCAATAGTAAAAATACAAAATGGATAATAATTATTTTTAATAACAATCTTTCTATTAATTTCATCCCATTCAAACCCCATATCTTGTTATATATATTTCTATTATGGGATGGACATAGGACGATTATTCGCTTAGCTCTATTCCTTTTTTCTTAGGCTTTGTTAAAGTACTGTGTTGATAAGCCAGATTTTTGACTCATTCGTGTGAAATGACCATACAGCTTAAATGAGTCAAAAATCAACAATATTATTTAACAAAGCCTTTTCTTAAGAGCCATTTGTCTATCAAAAGTAAATCGAAGCAGCTGCTGTCGTTGTTGGGGAGTGACCTCCGAAAACAGGATTGAAAATAAATCCTGTTTCGTATTTTCCTTTTTCGCGACTCTCACTACTTTACTTTCCAAATCCATGTAATGAATCTCCCCATTCTGCATGGGTAAAACAAATACAGATTTAATGTTCATTCCTGGTTTCATATGTACCAATTGATTTAAAACGGCTAGAGCTCCTCCAGCACTAAAATCCTTTGTAATCGTCGTAAAAGGCTGAAACTCATAATTAAATGGATGGATAGCAACATCAACAGCTGTATCTATGCGTACAAATTTACGTCTTTGAATTTTTATTACATTTTCATGACCGGGATAGAAAAGTTTTACCATAGGTATACCTTGCACAATTCTCCCCAATATTTCTGTATCAAAAGAATATACTGATTTTCCTTCGAGAAAGGAAACCCGAAGCTGCGTACCATCTATCAAAAATGTAGTTTTGTTCGTTTCTACATTTTTCGGATAATCAATATAAAGGATATTACCTTTCTTCTCAACTAATCTGCACTTGTATCTTTCCGTTTGCTCTGGATATTTCAGTTCTAATGTGAGTAAATTCCCTATTGTTATCATATAATCATTCTTTCCTTTAAGAGCTTTCTAATATGTAAATTATGCCATGCTCTAATATGCTGGCGCAATAAAAAGAATAAGTTTCATAGACTAAATCTTAAAACATGGCTTTGTTAAAGAATATTGTTGATTTTTGACTCATATTTAGCTTATTAACACCGTACTTTAACACAACCTAAAACATAAAAAATCTGCGTGCCCATTCATCCTTTGCTTAAGCTTTAAAAATCGAGCAAAGAACTTAGAAGGAACACGCAGCATCTTGTATAGTTTCTAGACTACTTTTTCATAGATAGGTTCAGCATTTTTCATTTTCTCAACCTTTTCTTCAATTCCCGATTCAGCATTAATAAAAATTCGATACGTATCCTGATCAAGAGTACCCATAAATTCATAGCATAGCACTTCTTTATTCATATCGTTCATTATAACAGCTAAACCATCATCCATTACTTTTACCTGTGGATTAATTTTCTTCCGTGCTTCATCAATCGTAAGTGATGGTTCTGCTATCTTTCTCTTATCATTTACTGATTTTAAATAATCTTCTTCCGAAAAACCAACAATTTGTCCATTATCAAGTGCTACCTTCATTTTTACGGATTCAGGGTAAATTCTTACCCCATTCTCTGTTTTCACAAAAGTAAATACCCCAAGATTATCATATTGAGCACTTTCAAACATTTCCAAGTTCTTAAAACCGTTTTCTTTCAAAAATTGCAATGCCTTGTTAGCAGCATCATTTAGACTGATTTTCTGTTCATTGACATCTCTTGATAGGATATACCAAATGGGATAGCCTCCTTTTTTCGTTATATCCATATTAGCTATTTGTTTCGTTTTATTATCTTCGATGGAAACGCTATAAAACTCATAATGTGAACCATCTCCGTTTTTTGTTACATTCACTTCTATATCTTTTCCCAAATTAGCATATTGAGCAGCTATCTTCACTGCCTCTTCTTTAGAAATATTTTTGCCTGGCAAACGATTAAATCCATCATCATCCTTCTGCATATTGACAAAAGCAGGTCCGAAATCCGTTTCTCCATAGCTGTCTACTGCTTTTTCAACCGTTTTAAATCCATCAATAATGGTATTATCAGCAGTTTCTTTTCCTGTTGCCAGCGCAAGCTCCACATCCATCCAGCGCAAATTATTTTCCAGCGCCATGTGCTGAACATTTCTCAATTCATTTTGAATCTCTTCTGCTTGACCGTATAATTCCTTCAAAGCTTTATACTCTTCATCACTTAATGGTTCTTTTTCTAAATCTCGAATGGCCGTTTGATAGCTAAAATCTCCAATCTTTGATAAAAACTCTTCTGTTTTATTAAATGGAAGCAGGGTTAATGGCAGTTGCCCAACATCATTATGTGCTTGGGAAGTAATCTTCCAAACCTCTGCCAGTGCTGGTGATAGGGACTGACGAGAATTCATTGCTAGCGTGGTGCCAATTTTGTCGTGCAATAAATCGATTTGATAGGACAAATCATGAAAAGCCCTTTGATAGTTATTTTCTGCATTAAGTAGTACAGCATTTTTTTCTCGATGCTCCTGATATCCCCATAACGCCGTGCCTGCAACACCTAATGACAGAACTGTAATTAAAATCCCTCTAAACATCTTCTCACCTCTTTATTTACAGAATATATGCTTGCCAATCTTTTTAATTTGCGGACGTGTCCAAATCCAGCCGCTAGTCGCCGTATCAGGATTAAAATAATATATCGCATCACCAGTTGGATCCCAGCCATTTATGGCATCTAGTACTGCTTTTTTTGCGGTATCATTCGGTGTAAGCCAAATTTGCCCATCCGCAACAGCTGTAAATGCCCGAGGCTCAAAAATAACGCCGGAAACCGTATTTGGGAACGATGCACTGTTTACCCGGTTCAAAATAACCGCAGCAACCGCTACCTGCCCGATATACGGCTCTCCTCTTGATTCCCCATATACCGCGTTAGCCATTAACTGAATATCATTTTGAGAAAATCCGTTTGGAACATTTGCAGCGGTCGGTTTATTACCGCCTTCAGGTGGTGCTGCTGTGTTCGGCTGTTGATTTGCTTGTGTTTGCGGTTGTGCCTGAGGCTTGGGAGTTTGTTTAGCCGGTGCCTGGTTTTGTTGATTACCTCCTGTAGGAGTTTGTTTAGCCGGTTGGTTTTGTTGATTACCTCCTGCTGGAGCTTTATCCGGTTGTTTTTGTTTATTTATATCGGTTCCTCCGTAGTGAGTAAATTTATTCCCCTTATTTATTTGTTCCTTAACAAATTGCTTATTGTATTTAGATGCTTTCACGAGTTTACTCTTTGTTTCATTTCCTGCTAAACCATCTATTGGCAGACCAAACTCATATTGAAAATTCCGTAACGCCCAATATGTGCCCCAACCGAAGACCCCGTCAATTTTTCCGTTATAAAAGCCTAAATATTGCAGGCGGGATTGAAGTTCAATGACATCATCACCAACAGCTCCTTGTTGTATAATCTGGTTAGAGAAAGCATTCACTTCGTCTTCTAACGGGACAATGAATAAGAATATAGAGAAAAGGACAATGAGTTTTGATTGAAATATTATTCTTTTCATGTATCTACTACCCCCAATTATAAATCATTCTCACATTAGTCGTATTTTTTGTAGTAATTGGTTTTTTATACAGCAAATTTACAAGAAGGATAAAACTTTCCCAAATATGAACGATATGCCAGAACTATTTTCGACTAACAAAATGCAAAAAGCCCCTCATTCACAGGAATGAAAGGCTTTTTGCATTTCAGCATATTGCGCACTTAATGTATGAGCTTTTTTTACTTTCCATAAGCCCAGCCACCATAGAAAAATCATAAACGGAAGCATAATATAGACCCAGTTTGTTTGCGAAATAAGAATATAATCATAAGTACCATGTAAGAGATAGGGAATAAGAAAGGATAAGATGAGCCATTTAAGGTTTGAGGATGATGAAAACTTTCCTTTTCCCAAATAATAACCCATAATGACACCGAACAAGGCATGGCTTGGAACAGGCAAGAGCGCACGGCCAATAGCAAATTCAAGCCCATTTGCAATCAAATATAGAATATTTTCTGTCGTTGCAAAGCCTAATGATACAGAAGCACCATATACAATACCATCATATGGCTCATCGAAATGAAAGTGGAGAAATGCTGTATAATAAACAATAAACCATTTAAAAAACTCTTCAAGTAAACTGGCTGATAAAAATGCATGGGCTAAATTAGAATGTATGATATTTTCCGTTTCCAGTACATACTGAATAAACATAATGGGAAAGACAAGAAGTGAACCAAATAAAAAGGTTTTAATAACCATTGAAATAGGTTCTACACCAAAACGGTCCTTTAAATAAATATAGCATAATAAGGCTAAACCAGGTGCAATCCCGGCTGACAATATTCCTAGCATTAGCCGTCCTCTTTTCAATCTATTTTCCTTAATCCTACCATGATATGCTCATATTGAAAATGACCTATTTTATTAAATGGGAATATTTTGTAAATCCTAAAATCTTCAGCTATTCGATTTTTTAAAGTTTACACCATTATTATTTGGAGGCTTTTATATGTCAAAGAAAATCTTAATCATTCACACCGGTGGCACTATTTCCATGAGCGAAGATGAAACTGGCACAGTGAAACCAACAGATCATAATCCAATCACAAAACATACAAAAGAATTAACCGATTTAGGAGAGCTGATTATTGAAGAACCCTTTCAATTACCTTCTCCGCATATTACCATAAAAGAAATGCTAATCTTAAAAAATATGATTGAACAATATCATAAAAGAGGAATTAATGGGGTTGTCATTACGCATGGAACCGATACACTTGAGGAAACAGCCTATTTTCTTGATTTAACTATTGACGCTCCGTTTCCCATCATTCTTACCGGTGCTATGCGATCTAGTAATGAAATCGGTTCAGATGGCTTATATAATGTCATTTCATCAATTAGAGTTGCCTCCTGTGAAGAAGCGAAAAATAAAGGTGTACTTGTTGTGTTAAACGATGAAATACATACTGCAAGTAACGTAACGAAAACACATACGAGTAATGTTTCTACTTTTCAAAGCCCGCAATATGGCCCTATTGGTATTGTCACAAAACGAGGAATCATTTTTCACCATTCCCCATTGAAGCTGGAATATTATCAAATTGGTCAAATTTCAAAACGTGTTGCTCTATTAAAGGCCCATGCAGGTATGGACTCTTCCTTATTTTATGCTATTAAAGATTTACATTATGACGGAATTGTGATTGAAGCACTTGGACAAGGGAATCTTCCTCCAGCATCCATTGATGGTATTAAAAAATTACTGGAGGAACATATTCCGATTGTTCTTGTTTCCCGCTGTTTTAATGGAATTGCGGAGGATACCTATTCCTATGAAGGCGGTGGCGCTAATTTAAAACAGCTTGGTGTCATATTTTCAAATGGCCTAAATGGTCAAAAAGCCAGAATTAAACTTTTAATTGCTTTAGCAGTCACAAAAGATATTAAAAAGATTGAACAAATGTTTCAATAAAACTAAAATACCGAAAAGATCCTTACTATGACAGGGATCTTTTCGGTATGATTATGACATTGATTGAGATTTTGCTTTTTTTAAGGCGTTAGCAATTTTCCCTCCATGAAAACGTCCATTTTCAATGAATATTTCATTTGCTTCATTTCCAGCAGCTATGACTCCGGCAATAAAAATGCCTTCCACATTTGTTTCCATCGTTTCTTCATTATAATGAGGACGTCCGGTTTCACCATCAATGATTACACCCATTTTTTTAAGAAAATCCTTATCAGGATGATAACCAGTCATAGCAAATACAAAGTCATTTTTAATGGTGTATTCCTGGCCACCTTTTACATATGTCAATGTATTTTCTGTTATTTCTACAACGGAGGATTCCCATACCATTTGGATACGCTCATTCCGAACATGTCCCTCAAATTCAGGCAAAATCCACGGTTTAATCTTAGGTGAATATTCACTGCCGCGGTATAAAACAGTCACTCTTGCCCCAGCCTTTACAAGTTCAAGCGTTGTATCGACACCTGAGTTCTTTAATCCAATAACAACCACATCTTTATCAAAATATGGGTGTGCTTCTTTAAAATAGTGGTAAACCTTTGGCAAATCTTCACCCGGTACATGTAAATAGTTAGGATGATCATAATAACCTGTTGCTATCACAACAGAAGCTGTTTCATACTGGTCTTTACTAGTTGATACAATAAAACCTGACTCATTCTTTTTAACATCTAATACTTTTTCAAAAGCATTCACACGTACATTTTTTCTTTTAACCACTTCTCGATAATAGGATAGAGCTTGACTCCGGTTTGCTCTGCGTGTTTCGGTTATAAAAGCTACATCTCCTATTTCTAATTTATCACTAGAACTGAAAAAGGTTTGGTGTGTAGGGTAATGGTAAATGGCATTCACAATGTTTCCTTTTTCAATAACCAGCGGTGTTATCCCCACTTCTTGTAACGCAATGGCTGCAGCCAATCCACATGGACCACCGCCAATAATAATGACCTCTTCCTGTTTCATTCTTTGTTCACTCCTAAACAAACATATCTATGAAATAATATCGCAATAAAAATAATAACTCCTATCTATACTATGATAGGAGTTTTAATGAAAAGTTTCAATCATTTATTAAACCCAGCCCCGATATCTGGAAGCTTCCGCCATTTTCCTTACTCCAACCATATAAGCCGCAAGCCTCATATCAACACGGCGGTTATGCGCGGTTTCATATATCGTATTAAAGGCTTTGACCATCACTTTTTCTAACCTTTCAGCCACTTCTTCTTCTGTCCAATAATAGCCCTGATTGTTTTGTACCCATTCAAAGTAAGATACCGTTACACCGCCAGAGGATGCCAATACATCTGGAACAAGAAGAATTCCTCGGTTTGTTAAAATTTCAGTTGCTTCTAAAGTTGTTGGTCCATTTGCAGCCTCTACCACAATCTTCGCATGGATATTATGTGCATTTTTTTCTGTAATTTGATTTTCAATGGCTGCCGGGACAAGAATATCACAGTCCTTTTCCAATAGTTCCTGATTGGTAATCGTATGGCTAAAAAGCTTCGTAACTGTGCCAAAACTATCTCTTCGGTCTAGTAAATAATCGATGTCAAGCCCATCTGGATCATAAAGTGCCCCATATGCATCTGATATTCCAATTACCTTTGCACCCGCATCATTCATAAACTTTGACAGAAAACTTCCGGCATTTCCAAACCCTTGAACAATTACACGAGCACCATTTAATTCAATCCCCTTCTTCTTAGCTGCTTCACGAATGCAAATGGTTACGCCTTTAGCCGTAGCTGATTCACGTCCATGTGAACCTCCAAGAACAAGCGGCTTACCAGTAATAAAACCAGGAGAATTAAATTCGTCAATTCGACTGTACTCATCCATCATCCAGGCCATAATTTGTGAATTGGTAAATACATCAGGAGCCGGAATATCTTTTGTCGGACCAACTATTTGACTGATTGCCCTTACATACCCTCGACTTAGACGTTCTAATTCTCGAAATGACATATCACGTGGATCACATACAATTCCGCCTTTTCCGCCGCCATAAGGAAGATCAACAATTCCACATTTTAAGCTCATCCAAATGGAAAGTGCCTTTACTTCATTTTCTGATACAGTTGGATGAAACCGAATACCGCCCTTAGTCGGTCCTACCGCATCATTATGCTGAGCCCGGTAGCCTGTATAGATTTTCGTTGATCCATCATCCATACGGACCGGTATCTTGACAGTCATCATACGGATCGGTTCTTTAAGAAGTTCAAATACTTCTTCTGGATATCCAAGCTTTTCAAGAGCTTTGTGAATGACGGTTTGGGTAGATTTTAATATATCATGTTTCTCTTCTTGCGTCTTATTTTCATTATTATTATCGACTGCCACTTATAAACCTCCTAAAAAAGCAAACGATTGTTGTTATCTTAAAAAAATAATATAATCTTTGTGCTCTTTATGCAAGAGGAAAGAGTTTATATTTAAAATTTTATGAATTTTCGATACAAATTTACTTATGTATTACCGAAATCAATACGATAATCCCCCACTTTCTGATACTATCGCACGCAACCAATGTGGGGGATTTTTAAAATATAATACAATGATTATCCTCATGTATGCAAAAACCCCCTTAATTGGAAGTTTTTTATCCAAAGTATGTCATAATTTGGCTAACGGCATTATCCTTCATGATGGTTTTGCCATATTCCTGAATAACATGAACACTTCTAAAAGATGGATTGCCATATTCAGCCATTATCGCAACAATTTGAGTTTGAATATCCGAACAAACATTATCAATTAAAAAATAATAAGCGTTGTTCATTGAATATAATGTCCCACCCGAAAACCCAATCACGGCTAATCGTTTAGCTAATTGAATAACATGCTCAAAATCTTCTATTTCAAACAGAATCTCTACATTCCCCTCCATTGTAACTTGCATATCAATAAAACTGTCCCCAAAAATATCTTCCTCTTGTTCTTCCACGGTTACAATCATGACCATTCCCTGTGCCTGCATGGAGAAAATCTCTACCGCAACAGAACCCTGTATATCAACATCGAGGGCTTCACTTGCCTCCTCAAGCATATCATGAAAAAGTTGATGCCATTTTAATGAATCTTTCCAAATGTCTTCTTTCGTTAAACCTCTGTCAAATAAATCATCCAGAGATAAAAATATCTTAATTTTATTTGCATTCAATCGTTCTAAGCGCATGATTATGCCCCCTACCGTGAACAAACTCTTAATGTAGTGTATGAAAAAATGCTCTATTTGTGAGTCGTCTACAATGACTGTAACTTAATATTATTCGAATTCGCCTAGGGGACCATGTCTATAATGACTCATTCTATCCATGACGAATGGTCAAAAGATGTGTTTCCGCTTTAGCTCCAAGACGGAGCGGAACCCCTGTTGTCCCATAACCATTGCTAATAAGAATGGTCCGATTTTTCTCCTTTTTTAATCTGCCTTTCTCATAGAGGCTAAAACCTAGAATATGAATTTGTCCTCCATGTGTATGTCCAGACAACATAAGACTTATTCTCTGATCCTCACGTATTTTCCTATTGATTTCTGGATTATGACTGACTAAAATTTTAAAACTATTGTCATCTACTTCCATTAACGCTTCATCAATATCTGCCCGATTTGTACTTAAGTCATCAACACCAAGAATATAAAATCTCTCTCCTTGCTTAGACTCAAAGAAAATAGAATGATTAACGAGTACCTTTACATCAAGACTAAAAAAAAGCGAGTCTAAAAGAGAAGCTTCGATTTCATAATCATTATTACCCCACACAAAAATGACTGGCCCGAGTTTCTTCAGTTGAAGAATATTATCTTTTACCCGCTCTAGCGGAACACCCTTTTCCGTAATATCACCACCGACGATAACAATATCTACGTTCCCTTTGACTTGTTTAATTATATGATCGGATATCCGTCTACGGTGGATATCCGAGATAAAGAAAAGATTAACTTCACCAAAACTCTTTGGAAAATCAACAAAATTTAATTCATGATAGACTACTCTATCAGCAAATGCCTCTTTAAACATATAAAGGAGTAGCCCTGCTCCTAGCAAAAAACATAGTATGAATAGAAAGATAATTACCATAAGTCCCCCAATAATATTAGATTGGTTTTCCCCTCACTTCTTTTTCAATCTTTAGAAATCATATCATAAATGACGAAAAAGACTAATATTACAGATTACAGCCAATCAAAAAAAGTACATAGAAAAATTTTTCTCTCATATGATTTAAAGACGCATACGAAGGAGGGATTGTATGTTTACAAACACAAAGTTTTATCATCCATATATAAGTCCATTTGATCCATGCAAACCAATGAAAACAAAACAGTATTCCACTCCTCCACATCTATATATAGGATTTCAGCCCCCTAACCTTGAACAATTTTCACCCATGGAAGCACTTCGGGCCGGGACACTTTGGAAGGCATTTTATGACCCCTATTACAACTCCTATGAACTAGCTAAAGGAGGAATAAAAGGATGAAGCAGCTGCCTCCAGAATATTATCAGTTACTCGAACAACTTCAAGCTGTTGATTTTGTTCTCGTTGAACTGACTTTATATTTAGATACCCATAATGAAGATGTAGAAGCAATTAACCAATTTAATCAATACGCAGCAGAACGAAAAAAATTAAAAAAAGCAATAGAAAGTAAATATGGTCCCCTTCAACAATTTGGCAACAGCTATTCCGGATGTCCCTGGAACTGGGATGACCCGCCATGGCCATGGCAAATCTAGGATGCAAAGGGGGCGGCTAGACTTTCGTCCCTAGTCCCTAGAGCTCGACTATCTAGGAAGTGAAGATGCCTTACTCAGCTACGATATGTACTATCTCGTAAAAAAGGAGGAATCAAGCAGAATGTGGATATATGAAAAAAAGTTACAATACCCAGTCCGAGTCAGTAAATGTAATCCAATGTTAGCTAAATTTTTAATTGAGCAATACGGCGGGGCCGACGGTGAATTAGCTGCTGCTCTGCGTTATTTAAATCAACGTTACACCATTCCAGATAAAGTTGTCGGTTTATTAACAGATATCGGCACTGAGGAGTTTGCCCATTTAGAGATGATTGCAACAATGGTCTATAAATTAACGAAAGATGCAACTCCTGAACAACTGAAAGCAGCCGGTCTCGGTGGCCACTATGCAGACCATGATAAAGCACTTTTTTATCATAATGCAGCCGGAGTGCCATGGACAGCTACGTATATTCAAGCAAAAGGAGATCCAATCGCAGATCTTTATGAAGATATTGCTGCAGAAGAAAAAGCCAGAGCTACCTATCAATGGTTGATTAACATGAGTGATGACCCTGATATAAATGATAGTCTCCGCTTTTTAAGGGAAAGAGAAATCGTTCATTCCCAGCGTTTCCGTGAAGCCGTAGAGATACTTAAAGATGAGAGGAATCAAAAGAAAATATTCTAACCGCTTTTTCATTTATGAAAACAAATAAGAGCAGGTGTCTGCTCTTATTTGTTTTCATGGTATAAATTAATATCATAATTCTTTTTCATCATTTCAAAAACAAGATGACGATTTTTCCATGCCTCTTCCTTTTTCCATAAATCTTTACTTTTATCAATGATTTCACAGCGCAAAGCATGAAATTCCTTTTCTGCCTTATCCCTTTTTTGCCGATAAACATTCATCAAACCAAATAAGCCGAATATCACCATTAGCATGAATAAATTACTTGAATGATTGACAAAATTTGAGAAAAGCGCAGCGAAAGAGTATGAATAGGGATTTATCGTTGTGAAATAAAGGAAAACTAAATAAACAAATGTAATTATAATTGTACTCCACATAACTCTTAAGTGTAAGCGTGTTAAGTGATCAAATTTTTGTTTTCTTTCTACCACCTTTTGCAGCATTTTTCTTGTTGCCTGATCCGTTCTTTCATCAAGCATCATAATAGATGATTCCATACTATCCCCGCCTTCCCATAACAATCTATGAACTTGTCCGAGGATATATGATTAAAAAACCGGACTCAGCCCGAGAACGGTTTTACTTGTTAAACGAAATAATAAGAACCTGCCCTACTCTTATCTCATTTGAGGTAAGACCATTTGTTTCTTTTATTGTATCAATACCTGCTTTCGATTGATAATACATCATAGAAATTCTAAAGATAGTTTCACCAGGCTTCACGGTATGATAGACCGTATCCTTTGGCGTTGAGTTTCCCGTGCTTACCTCAACCAAGGCGGATATATCGCTTGATTGATCTTCTATATCCTGTTGGTCAAGGCTCGCATCTATTTCTTCACCGCTCGATTCCGTTTCTAATGAACCTGAATCTTCTTCCGCTCTATCATCCGTTGATTGGCTATTTTCCTCTTCAGGAGAATTTTCTTCAGGATTATCTATATCAATAAATTCAAAACCATCCGTGGATTCTCCAGCGGCCGGCTCTGAATCACCTATTTGATTCTTTGCCACCGTGGAGTAAATACTAAAGATAGTTATCGGAAGCAGAATGAAGAACAACACTAGTAATCGAATAACTGGATATTTAAGTTTCCATTTATTCTTTTTCCTTTTTTGTTGATGAACACGGCTTCTTGGCGGCAGCTCCTCTCTATCGACAACCTGTCCCTCTTCAAAGTCCGCTGATTTTATTCTTTGTCGAAGTCTTTCTGCTTGATCTCTGTATGGATCTTCTTTATTCATCGATTGTCCCTTCCTGTTCAGTATGTTTCTTTGCTTTGTTTCTAATGACGCACCCTAGTAAAAAATCAATTAAAAAATGCATAAAAATAGTAACAAGGATATTTTCTGTTTGTAAATAAATATAGCCAATTAAAAAACTTAACCCGGTTACATTCATAAATAAAAACCAATTAAATAAATAGCGGTAATGCACGAAAGCAAAAATAAGGCTTGATATCACTAGACCAAGATGGGTTTGTATAACCCCCCGGAATAATATTTCTTCACTGATTGAGACAACAGCTGCTATAAAAGCCACTTGCAGTATGGACTTTCCTTGGAAAAGTCGGCTGTTTAATCCTCCATCATCGTAATGTTTATCTGGCAATATTTTCATTAATATTAAATCTAAAAAAAAGACGGCAAGCCCTGCTGTTCCACCCACTAATAAAATATTCGGGTCATTCCATCTAAACAACATGAAAAAAGCAGAGTAGCTATCAAATAAAAATATCCCCAAAAAAAATGAACATAGAATAAGTAAAATTTGTGTAAAGTATAAAGAATGAATCAATTGTTCATCTGTAAGGTCTTGAATGAGGTCACGATATTTTTTTTTCATCGTTTCAGCTCTCTTATAACATTTTATAAACAACAAACCCATATTAATTTAATAATATATCAGCTAACCGCTGTTTCCAACTAAATTCGCCATTATTCTTGGCAAAATCAGGTGTTTTATCAAATTGCCTCCATTCCAAACCGCAAATATCACAACAGCTTTCCAACCTTTTCCCTGCCGATTCATCCTCTCCAAAATAAGCAAGAATTTGCTCTCTTCTGCAGCTATTAGAGTTGCTCCAGCTTGTCATAAACAAAATCTTTTCCCGCTTTAATTGTCTTCTATCTTCCAAAATTTTTTTGTAATGACTAAAAATCTGTTGTACATCTTTCCTTTCATCCACCCGTAAGAGGTAATCACATAACATTCGCCATTGAATGTCAGTAAACCCACCCACTTTTTTCCATTCATCTTGAGATGCTATCTGATAAACAGAAAAATTCTTTGATTCTTTTATCACTTCAACCAACCAATCCAACTGCTCCGGGGAGGGAATTTCTGACTCTGCCAGCTGATAAGCCATTTGCTCATCCCCTGTAGAATATAAAAGCACGGCAATACTTGGCTTTCCATCTCTTCCTGCTCTCCCAATTTCCTGAAGATAAGATTCCAATTGTTGAGGCATATGGAAGTGAATAACAAAACGAATATTTTCTTTATTAATCCCCATTCCAAATGCACTCGTTGCACAGATAATATCAAGCTGATCATGCAGAAATTGTTGTTGAATTAAGATTCTTGACTCTTGGTCCATCCCGCCATGATAGGCCATCACCTTAGAGATTCCTTTATTTTGTAAAAAGTCAACTGCCTGTTCTGCCATTTTTTTGCTTGAAAAATAAACAATACCAGGCTTTTCAAACTTTGAAACAAGTTCATTCAGTACTTCCCATTTTTCCTGTTGACTAGCAATATTACGGACTGTCAAAGCAATATTTGGACGATCAACTGAAGTAAGTACTTTTTTACAATGATCAAGCTCCAATATTTGAATGATATCTTGAATGACAAGTTTTGTCGCAGTTGCCGTTAAGGCTAATGTTAACGGCTGACCTAAGCTTTTGCGAACAGTACCGAGTTTAATATAATCAGGCCGAAAATCATATCCCCACTGTGAAATACAATGAGCTTCATCAATAACAAATAAGGAGATATTTAAACGCTTGAGGTTATTAATTATTAGATTATTGGCCAATGTTTCAGGTGAGATAAAAATAAATTTATACTTCTCTAATTGGTTTAAGACCTCTTTTCTTTCCGTTCTAGAAAGAAAAGAATTAATTGCCACCACACTTTTTTCACCATTCATTTTCATCTGCTCAACCTGATCCTGCATTAAAGATAATAACGGGGATACAATAAGTACTTGGCCTGGCAGCAGATAGCCCGGTAATTGATAACAAAGTGATTTACCTGTTCCGGTTGGCAGCATGGCCATTGTATGACAGCCATTAAGAACAGAGGTAATGACTTCCTTCTGCCCCGGACGAAATGAGGTATATTGAAAATATTTAAATAGATAATTTTCCAGTATCATAATTCTTCACCATACTTTGCTAAAACAAGTCTTATTTCAAAGTAATCAGCATGTGAAACCATACTGCGAATTTGCTTGAGCTGCTTTGTTTGGACTTCCTTTGCAGCCTTTTTAATTAATTCCTGTTTTTCAACTGAAACATACGCATCAATGGAAAAACTTTTTATGTTTAAAGCTAATTCAACAAGATGATCTTCAATTGTGCTTTTTTTTAGGCCACGAATGGTCATAATATCAGTAACGGAATTACCTTGTTTTAATAAAGCATAGGTTTTTTCCGTTGAATGGGTCAGTTGATACTTTTGTGATTTTTCCAGAAAGGAATGCAGTATGGGAAATTGATTCGGATTTTCTTCAATATAGCCAGTTGCGTAATGAAGAGTACTTAAAAAATGATAATGATAATAAGATAATTCCATTTGAAAGGTTTGCGCAGCTTGTGATTCTGTTAAACCAATGGAACGAAATCCGCTCAGTCTAATAACTAAATATTCCGGTACGATTGAAAAGTCACTTTCTAAACACATGACCAATTCTTCATATAGCTGCAATCCGAGAGAGTCTCTGCTCAGCTTATTTTGCTTAAGAAATTGTCTCATCCACAAAAGTGTATCCGCTTTTCTTTGAATAGGAATATATTTTGATTCACGTTTTTTTAAATGCGAAATAACCTGAACAGCAAGAGATAATCTTTCCCAAAACACGATAGCTGATCGTTGATATTTCCAGCCATTTAAATAATTAGGTATCGGCGTTTGTGCCAGTGCTTTATTCAGCCGCTGTTCTCCTTTTAATGTAACGGCATAATGCTGGCTTGCCTTTTCAACAATCAGCTGCTCGTTTAACAAGAAGGAAACATTTTTTTCTAATAACTCTCTACTCATATTCGTATCGGTTTGAAAAAAAGCGGTTAACTGAAATAAGTGGGCATCCTGAATAGTCTGCGAAGACTTTTTACCATGTAATAAATGATAAATGGAATAAATCGTTCGCTCACCTTGAAGTTTATGTAAACATAATAGAATAATCATTTGATTAAATGTCAGCATCATTTCATCACCATATTTTATCTCTTTTTGTCAAAATAATGAACAATGTAATGCAAATCACAGAATTTTGTCTTATTTCATCATATCATGAAAAAGTGGAACTAGTTATTATAATATATGTTTCACGTTTTTCATAATAAAAAGCTTAAATGGTATTCTCAATATTTTTTCTATTGAAAAGTTTTTCATACGGCTTTACAATAGGGATTAGAAAAGAGTTTATCGTTGAAATATTTTCGTTTAGACGATAACAATAAAAAGCTTATATTTTTTGGGAGGTTTTATTAATGGCAAAATATACTATCGTAGACAAGGAAACATGTATCGCATGTGGAGCATGTGGAGCAGCAGCACCAGACATTTATGATTATGATGATGAAGGTATTGCATTCGTAACACTAGATGATAACCAAGGTGTTGTCGAAATTCCAGATGTATTAATTGATGATATGATGGATGCTTTTGACGGCTGTCCTACAGATTCAATTAAAGTTGCTGATGAGCCATTTGACGGAGACGCAACTAAATTCGAATAATTCCAGCAAAAAAGCTCCCTGCTTTCAGGGGGCTTTTTTTCACGGCCGTTTCTTCCTTGTTTTTATACACGCAATAAAAGCACCCGTTGGGGTGCTTTTATTGCGTGTACGATATTTAGATTTTATACTCCTTATAGGAAGTTTGCTTGTTTAGCCATGTTCCCATTTTTGTAAAAAGAAGCATGAATACAAGTGACATTGCCAAACCTTTTATTAAATTAAATGGCAGAATACCTGCAACAATATATTGACGTATTTCCGTGCCGCTCATTGCTGGCCAATTAAGGAAAAATGTATATGCTGGTAAAATAATATAATAATTAAGAATACTCATAATGCCTGACATTAAAATCGATCCAATAATTAAGGCAAACGTCATCCCTTTTTTGGATTTCATTTTATTATAGATATAATAAGTTGGCAGGATAAAAAGAATTCCTGCAATAAAATTCGCCATATGACCTACAGGTACGCCCGTTTCACTGCCTGTCATAAAGTAATCAAGAACATTTTTTAATAGTTCAACTAATATACCCGCCATCGGACCAAACATTAATGCTCCAATTAACGCCGGAATATCACTGAAGTCGATTTTTAAGAAGTTTGGAAACGGCGGAATTGGAAAATTCACCAACATTAAAACGTACGCTATGCTGCTTAACATAGCAATTGACACCATTGCTCTTACTTTGTTCTGACCTTTACCCATCTTACTTTCGCTCCTTCTTTTGGATCCATCATCTCCAAAGAAGCAGGTTCAGCCTTTTATACCTGATAAAAATTCCACAAAAAAACCTCAAGCATGATAACTTGAGGGAGAATTTTTATTAGAAGGTATGCTTAATAAACATTCAATAAATAAAAATTTTTGAATGCTGCTAAACCTCCATCTTCTCCCATCCAGACTGTACTGTCGGCTTTGGAATTGCACCAAATCCTGCCTGAAAAATCAGGCTCACGGGCTTAGAGACTATCATCTCATCACCGTCGGTCGGGAATTTCACCCTGCCCCGAAGATAGATCTTATTTTATTTTACAAGTTAATTATACTAAGAGATTACTCCCTTGTGAATAAGTTAGTTTAAAATTTATTCATTTATCTTTTCTATCGCCACTTTTTCGACAAACCTCCATAAAAAAGAACAAAAGGATGGCTTGTCCTTTTGTTCTTTTTTGTATTATTTTAAGATTAACTTTTGCTGTGGAATAATAAGATCATTTTTTAAACCATTTTTCTCTTTCAATTCCAAAACACTTATATTCATTTTTTTCGCAATAGAATATAATGTATCACCAGTTTGAACGACGTATTCATCTTTTACATCATTCATTATCCGGCCAGCAGTTTCAACTGCTAGCTGATTCTTTTGGACAGCAGCAACTGCTTGTCCAACCTCTACCTCTCCTAATGCCAGCATCGGATTAACAGCATTTTTTTTATCAACTGTCCAACATGATTGATGTACCTCAAAATGCAGATGAACACCGGATGAGTCCCCTGTACTGCCCATTTTTCCAATAACATCACCCTTATCCACTCTTGCCCCTTCTTGGACCATTCTTGCCTGCAAATGGGCATATACTGTTTCAAAGCTTTTATCGTGTTTAATGAACACTACATTTCCATATGTATCAGAGTAGTACGATTTAGACACAACTCCATTTTCCACTGCATGTATAGAAGTACCCGGGGATGATGCGATATCAATCCCCATATGCTGTCCCTGTCTTGTACCAAAAGAATCAGTAATGACCCCATCAGACGGCCACATCCAATCGGCTGTCATCTCGTTGATGCTGCTGGCAGCCTCAGCGTGTTTTATTCCAAAGAATAATAAACTAACACACACAGCCATTATTCCAGCAATCAAAAAACGCTTTATGTATTCTCGCAATGCTTTTCCTCCTTGTACTTGTACCTCTTTTCACACTATGAAAGCCTGGCTGAATTTAGAACTCCGGTTCTTGCAAAAACACATCTATTAGAATGCGGCCAAAAGGAACATTTTATACAAGGAAAAACAGATATTTACAAACAAAAACACTTGTCCATGACAAGTGTTTTTGTTTCTTGTGAATCAAGAGCAATCGGCAAGTTTTAACTTTTTTTGGCATTTCTCGGCAAATTAATGGAAAAGATTGTCCCTTTTCCGAGAATACTTTGTACAGTAATATGACCTTGGTGTGCTTCAATTATATTTTTAGCAATAGCCAATCCAAGACCTGTACCGGAACGGCCGCGTGTTCTTGCTTTATCCGCTTTATAAAAACGTTCAAAAACAAACGGCAAATCTTCTTCAGGGATGCCAGCTCCATTATCCTTTACTTCAATATACAGTCCTCTTTCATCGCTGCGTTCGATAATCGCAACTGAACCGCCCTCTGGAGTATGACGAATCGCATTATCAATTAGATTAGTTAATACTTGCTCAATTCGATCTGAATCAAACTCAAAACTTCCCTCATCATTTTCTCTATCAAACAATAAAGAAATCTTCTTTTCCTTAGCTAATCCTTGAAACTTACGATTGATTTTATCCAAAAATGGTCCAATGTCAACCTCATCTAGCATTAAGTTAAAATATCCAGATTCCATTCTTGCCAGGTCAAGCAACTCATTAACAAGCCTGCTCATTCTCAGTGATTCATCATAAATGATTTTAGCCATTTCTTTTTTCTCTTCATGGGATTCCGCAATATCATCGACAATAGCTTCACTATATCCCTGCATCATGGCGATGGGGGTCCTCAGTTCATGAGATACATTGGCGATAAAATCACTTCTCATTTTATCCAGTGTTCGTTCTTCCGTCATATCTCTAACAACCGCAACAGCCCCGCGGATACTCTTATGACTGTAAAGCGGGCTCACAATCATTACCCAATAGCGCCCCTGGAGAGTTAGTTCCCCTATCTGCTCTTTTTCCGTACTTACGGCTAATTCAAATAATTCCATTACCTTCGACGGCACAGCACCAGAACTGTTTTCCTGGTTTTTCTTTTCATAATACCAGCTTTGTAAAAACAATTCGGCTGGCGGATTTGTCATTAGAATCGTTCCATCTCGATTAAACGTAATCACACCATCAACCATCCCGCTTAAAATACTGGACAAAAGCTCTTTTTCCTGGCTTAAAGCATTTAAATTAAACTTCAGCTGTCTGCCCATTTGATTAAAGGCAGTAGCTAATTCTCCAATTTCATCGCGGGTTAAAATTGGAACTTTTGTATCAAACTTGCCGCGTGCCACTTCAAACGCAGCCTGCTTCATCTTCCGGAGCGGTGCGTTAATCCTTGTTGACAAGAAAAAAGCAAAAAAGGTAGTTAATATAATAGCTACTCCTGCAGCAAGTAAGATAAATTTAGTTGTTTCTCTCGCTGTTTCTTTTCCTACCTCAACAGATTGATAGACATAGACAGCAGCGTTTTGACCGTCCTGAAGGTTTAAGGGTACACCAATAATAATCAGCTGATCAGCACCTGTCTTTTGATCTCCTTCAGTAAAGGAAGTAACAACCCTTTTCGTTTTCTTTTCATCCATTACTTGTGCTAACTCATTATCTTCAAAAAAATATGTAACAGGAAGTTTAAGCGTATTCTCCTTTTCAGGTGACATGTAATACTCCTGTGGACTCAGGACAATCGTAGCATTAGTTACATCATTAACAAATTCCCAAGAAATCTCCAGAGCGGTCGAAAGGTCGTATTTTTCGACAATTTCTGCAATTTTTTCAGCATTATGAACCAGGTTTTCTTCATTTTGCGAAGTCGAATAATTTTGTAAAAATTCCATAATCATAATGGAAACGATAAAAAGAATAAACGAAACAAGCAAAAGAATAGTAAACCAAAGTTTAACAACTACACTTCGCCAAAACATCATTCATTAATGACCTCAAATTTATACCCTACTCCCCAGACAGTAATAATCATTTTAGCTGCTTGCTCCGAAACTTTATTTAATTTCTCACGTAAGCGCTTAACATGTGTATCAACCGTCCGTAAATCACCAAAAAACTCATAATGCCATACTTCTTTTAGTAATTGTTCACGATCAAATACTTTATCAGGTGATTTTGCGAGGAAAAAGAGCAGCTCATACTCTTTCGGTGTTAAGCTAACTTCTTGACCATTCGCGATTACCCGATGGGCATCATTATCGATTGTTAAATGCGGGAAAACAATGATATCTTTTGTCACAGGTTCCGTTTGAATATAATTTGTTTTTACAGAACGTCTTAGTAATGCTTTGACCCGTAAGACAACCTCACGTGGACTAAAAGGTTTCACGATATAGTCGTCAGTTCCAACTTCAAAACCTTGTACTCTATTTACTTCTTCACCTTTTGCCGTCAGCATAATGACAGGTGTACCTTTCTTTTCACGCAATTCACGGCACACTTCAATTCCGTCCTTACCCGGCATCATTAAATCAAGGAGAATGACATCATAATCATTTGCCAATGCCTTTGACAGCGCTTCATTTCCATCTTCAGCTTCTTCAATTACATAGTTTTCCCTTTCCAAATACATTTTTAATAAACGTCTGATTCTTTCTTCATCATCAACCACTAATATTTTCACATTTTTATCCAAAAGAATACCCTCCTAGCAAGTCTATTGTACATAAAGAATGGGGTTTTTTCTATGATTTCATAGGCTTTGACAAAAAAAATTCTTTTAAAAAAAGCCTGCACTTAAAAAGTGAGGCAAAAATAAAATAATATTCATCATGAACCCGCATATGAGTGTAAACCAACAATAACTAAATTAACAGCAACAAGGTTAAACATAATAATAACAAATCCAATAACAGCTAACCAGGCAGATTTTTCACCATGCCAGCCTTTTGACAGCCTTAGGTGTAAAAAGGCTGCATAGAAAAGCCAAGTAATCAGTGCCCAAACTTCTTTTGGATCCCATCCCCAAAAGCGTGTCCATGCAATTTGTGCCCAAATCATGGCAAAGATTAAAGCACCTAACGTAAAAATAGGGAATCCAATTAAGACAGATCGATAGCTGATTTCGTCAACAAGATCTGACTGAATATTTTTTACTAGCGGCTTCAAAAGCTCACCAATTCGTTTTCTGGCTATCAGTCTGATAAGACCGTATAATACTAGTCCGGCAGCCACTGACCAAATAACCGTATTAAGTTTTTTCGCATCAATAATGGCAGGCATATATAACGTCGGCTCTAATTTTCCTTTTGTCAGAAGCTCTCCCTCATGAGGTCCAACCAGCGCCGGCATGGTATATTCAACTTCTGCTTCTGCACCGCCCTTATCAACCCAATTGAATCCTGCCTTATAGTCCATAATAGAAAAGGCAGTTGTTACTGTAATAAATCCTACTGTACAGATTAACCCAAACATAACGATTTCAAGCCAAAATGTACTTTTGTTTCTTTTCGCTTGATCCACATGTTTAACAAGATAAATTAACCCGGCCGCAAAACTAATCGCCAAGATGGCTTCACCAAGAGCTGCAGTTGTCACATGAATATGAAGCCAATCACTCTGTAAAGAAGGAATTAATGGTGTAATATTTCTATTAAACATACTTGCATATGCAATAATCAGGATTCCAATTGGTAATGTAAACAAACCCAATAGCGGAGTTTTATAAATAAAAAATATCACAATAAAAGCACCGATAATGGCCATACCAAAAAAGGTTGTAAACTCAAACAAATTACTAACGGGGGCATGTCCCGAAGCAATCCAGCGCGTAATGAAATATCCTAGCTGCGCGGCAAAACCAATAATGGTAATAATTATTCCTAATTTCCCCCAACGATTTAACCCCTTCTTACCTTGAAGACTTCGCTTATCCCTAATCGCCCCTCCAAAAAAAACGAGTGCAACTAAATAGAGAACGAAAGCTGTATATAATAAATTACTACTTAGGTTTACCAACCTATTTCCCCCTTATCCGTCCTTTTCTTTATCTAGTTGATCAATAGGCTCTGAAATACCAGTTCCCTCTAAAATGGCTGCTATTTCCTTTTTCAGTCCATGCCAATTTTTATTTGTATGTCCGGCTAACCATATTTCCCCATCTATTTTTCGGATCCAAATCCGGCGATGGTTCCAGTAGGAACCCTGCATGACGCCAATCATAAAAATGGCACCGCCTAAAGCAAGAATCCAAAGTGTTAAATCCTTTCTAATGGTCAATCCTGTTACATTTTTCGTTTCAACACCCTTAAATGTCATTTTATATTGATTATCACCAAAAGGTTCAATGTTTTGGCGAATCGCTACGAAACTAACCTCACCTTCTGGTTTATCAGGTGTAACCATTTTAAACACAAAACCTGGATTATTTGGAATACTTGACTTTGTCGATGGTTCTCCCTCTTCATTAAATTGAAAATCTGGAAAATAACTTAGCATTTCAACATAATAATCTTCTGAAAGTCTATATTTCTCCTCAGGGTGTAATAAATCAACCGTCATCATTCCATACTCTTCATTTGTAGCTTTATTCGTTAATGCAAACGTCATTTTATCTAATTGATTAAGCTTATATTCAGACTGATAGACAGCAAACTTTTCAAATTTCAAAGGTTCGTTTACACGAATCTTTTCATCCTTTACTTTTTCAAGCTCAGGTGTTTCGCCTGGAATCGATTCACCCTTCTTTTTATATAGGATTACATTTGATTGATAGTTTTTCGGAACCATGCTTGTTTGTTCAAGAGCAGCATCAAATACTTCTCCATCCTTTTTAGCATCGTACACTTCAAGTACAAACTTCTCATTTTTTAAATAATACTCGCCTTTTGTTTCCGGAATCACCTTTGTTTCCCCTTCACGGAGCCAAAGGACTTTATCTACATACATTCCCGGTACGAAACGAAGCATTCCTCCAACTAAAAAGATGATAAGTCCAATATGGTTTATATACGGCCCCCATCTGGAAAAACGTCCTTTTTCAGCAAGTATATTTCCATCTTCTTCTCTTACTCGATAACGCTTCGCTTGTAATTTTTGTTTAATCTGATTAAATGCGTCGTCATGAACAACTGCATGCGATTGGCCAAATAGACGCTGGCGTTTTAAAAAGCCTTCATGTCTTGTCACATTTTGCTTTTTTAGTGCACGGTAAAGAGGTACCACACGGTCTAATGAACAAATCACAAGGGAAACCCCTATAGAAGCAATTAATAATAAGTACCACCATGAACTGTATAAATTATGAAATCCCAGTTCATAATATAATTGTCCGATTGTTCCATATTGATCCTTATAATACTCAGAAGCTGGAATCGTTGGAGGAATATACATTTCTTGCGGGAAAAGCGTTCCTAATGCTGAAGCAATCAATGTAACAACAATCAAAGTTACGCCAACTTTAACGGATGAGAAAAAATTCCATATTTTATCAATGATTGTTTTATTATAAGTCTGTGAGCGGCGAGCACTGCCTTCATACCTCATGTCTAATAACTGCTGATTTGACTCCAATTCATTTAATACTTTTCCGCACGCCTCACACAGGAATGTTCCGTGTGGATTGACGTGCCCACAATCACACTTTACCTCTTTCATCTATTAAAACTCCCCGTGTTCAAGGTTGTATTTGTTTCATAAAATCGTGTACCATTGCTTCAGTTAATTGTCCGGTATGAGATTTCACTACTTTACCTTCTTTATCAATTAGAAAAGTAATTGGCAATGGATTAATTCCATATGCTGTTTGAACATCATTTGTTTTATCAATGACAGTAGGAAAAGTTAAATTATGACGTTTCATAAATTGATTAACAGCAAATTCTGTTTCCCCCACATTAACAGCCAGCACTTCAACACCTTGATTTTTAAATTGCTTATACTGATTATCAATATAAGGGAATTCTTCCTCACAAGGCTTACAGAAAGTTCCCCAAAAGTTCAAAAACACGCCTTGACCTTCATAGTCTGACAGCCGATGTGTTTTTCCATTAAGATCAACAAGTTCAAAATCAGGAGCCTTTTCACCAATTTCTACTTTCTGAACTTTATCCTTTGTAGCGTTTGCATATAATGAATATCCGACAGCCAATACCAACAAGGACAGTATAACCGTTCTCATCCATAAGCGCCGTTTCTTCATTTTATCCCCCCCTCCCCTTGCAACTTCATAAGACAAGAAACACAAACGCTTTACTAGTATAATATCAGAAAATTTAGTCGTTTGACACTATTATACCATTTTCAACATATCTATGTTATTTTTGCAAGGAAAACAATTATGACACTTCTATGAATTTTCTGCCATTACACGGAGCTGCTTTACCTCATGTGCTGTTAGTTCTCTTGCTTCCCCAGCTTTCAAACCATGGAGTGTCAAAAATGCGTACCTTTCGCGGCGCAGCTTCATAACCGGACACCCTATTGCCTCGAACATTCTGCGTACCTGTCTGTTTCTCCCCTCATGAATCGTTAACTGAATAATCGAAGTTCCCTTTCGTTTATCAAGTGAAAGCATTTTGGCTCGTGCAGGTGCTGTTTTACCATCTTCGAGCATAATGCCTTTTTCTAAACTTCTTAACTGTTCTTTTGATGGAATTCCTTTGATTTTTGCAATATATTCTTTTTCAATCTCATTCCTTGGATGCATCAAAAGATTAGCAAATTCACCATCATTTGTTAGCAATAGCAAACCTGATGTATCATAATCAAGTCTGCCTACAGGATAAATCCGTTGTTTGATTTCAGGGAAGTAATCCGTAACCGCTTTTCTTCCCTTTTCATCCTGAACACTGGAAATCACTCCGCGAGGCTTATAAAAAAGAAAATAAACCGGCTCTTCCTTCTCCACCGGAATCCCTTCCACTTCAATACGGTCCGTTGCAGATACTTTTATTCCCAGCTCTTTTACTACTTTTCCATTCACCCTTACCTTACCATCAAGAATCATTTCTTCTGCTTTTCTTCTCGATGCAAAACCAGCATGAGCGATTACTTTTTGCAGTCTTTCCATTTAGTCACCTCTATTGTATCACTTTCATTGTTTTTCAAATCTTTCATCTTGAATTATGCCACAATATATTACTTTTTCAAAATAAAAGCGATAAATCGTTCAGACAAATCAACAGTTATTAACCTAAAAAAGCAGAGACGCTAATTTTTTAGAAATTAGCGTCTCTGCTTTTTTAAAATACGGCTTTGTTAAATAATATTGTTAATTTTTGACTCATTTAAGCTGTATGGTCATTTCACACGAATGAGTCAAAAATTTGACTTATCAACACAGTACTTTAACAAAGCCTAAAATACTAGAACAACTACGACAATAGCTGCAATGATTCCAACCAAATCAGCGAGAAGTCCGACTTTTAAAGCATCGCCCATTTTTTTTATTCCAACTGCGCCAAAATAAACAGTTAACACATAAAAAGTTGTATCGGTACTTCCCTGCAAAACAGCTGCCAATCGGCCTATAAATGAATCCGGCCCATGCGCCGCAATAAGATCACTTGTCATCCCAAGCGCAGCATTTCCGGAAATAGGACGGATAAGTGCAAGAGGCGCAATTTCTGCCGGTACACCGATGGCCTCTAAAAACGGCCGTACTAAATTCATAAAATAATCGAGCGCTCCTGAAGCTCGAAAAATGGATATTGCTACAAGCATTCCAACTAAAAAGGGAATAATTGAAAAGGCAATTTTAATCCCCTCTTTCCCGCCTTCAACAAAACTTTCATAGGTTGGCACCCGTTTAAATGTCCCATATAAAAGGATAAATCCTATCAATATAGGAATAAACCATAAGGATATTATCGACACTATTTCCATCATTCATCATCCTTTTCGCTTCCGGGATCTTCGATAATAGAACCAGCGGTCAATCAAAATAGCTCCTACAGCTGAGCAACATGTGGCTAAAAGGGTTGGTCCGACAATATCGGTAGGAGAAGAAGCATTATAATTCATGCGAATGGCAATTACTGTAGTTGGAATTAACGTAATACTAGAAGTATTAACAGCAAGAAATGTAACCATTGATCTGCTTGCTTCATTTTTGCCGCCATTTAATTCTTTCAATTCCTCCATGGCTTTAATCCCAAGCGGTGTTGCTGCATTACCCAGCCCAAATAAATTAGCCATCATATTTGATAAAATATACCCCATTGCCGGATGATCTTTAGGCACTTCTGGAAATATTTTATTTACGATTGGGCGGAATAGTAGTGATAACTTTGTAAGCAGTCCTGCCTCTTCAGCAATTCTCATAATGCCAAGCCAGAAAACTAATACACTGATTAACCCTATGCAAAGCGTAACAGCTTCTGATGCTCCTTTAAAAATAGCTTCATTTACTTCTTCCATCGTTCCATTTACCATAGCAAATACAATTCCAATCAACGTTAATAAAATCCATATAATATTAACCATCTGATTTCACACCGATTTGAATGAGAAATAGTTTACGGACAGAATCAAAAAACGATTGCTTATCTTTGGTCTTTGATTGTTTATAGTAAAGATGTACTTCTTCTATAGGTTTATGATTAAAATAGATAGTGGCTTTGCCGACTATATCTGGTACGGCCTCCTTCTCACGCCACTCTTTTTTTGGTTTTTGGAGCTTATATTCAACTTTAAAATAGTCGCGCTCCTCTTCAGTCACAGGATACAAAATATCTTCTTTAACATACACCTTCTTTTTATAAAAGGAATCATCTATTCCTTTTATAAATCCTTCTTTCAGCACTTTTACTAGCTCATAATGCTTAAAACCATACTCATACATATTAATATGATCATTCCAATCATCCGGTCCATTTAATGTTACTGCAATAAGATCAAGTCCTTCCTTAGTTGCAGTTGTTACCAGTGTTCTTTTTGCTCTTTTTGTGTAACCAGTCTTTCCGCCTGTTGTATATTCATATAATTCGGTAAGGAGACGATTCTTATTTTTCCACACCCTGTCCCAGTTTTCCGTTGGATTTGGAGCCCGATGCACCTTTGTTCCCGAAATCTTTTTATATGTATCATTCATCATTGCATATCTCGTTAACAAAGCCATATCATAAGCGGTTGAGTAATGATCTTCATGATCATCAAGACCATGAGGATTAGCAAAATGAGTGTTTACCATTCCAATTTCAGCAGCCTTTTGATTCATTAAATACACGAAACCATCAAGACTTCCGCCAACATGTTCAGCGATAGCCACTGCAGAATCATTTCCAGACCGCAGCATTAGACCATAAACGAGATTCTCTAGCTTAATTTTTTCTCCGGGCTTCAAATAAATAGAAGAACCTTCTGCCCTCACTGCCTTTTCACTAACCGTAACAGTTTCATTTAGCTTTCCAGATTCAATAGCTAAAATGGCTGTCATAATTTTTGTAATACTTGCAATTCGTCTAACTTGGTGAGCTTTTTTTTCATATAGAACCCTTCCTGACTGTTGTTCCATTAAAACAGCGCTTGAAGCACTAGCATAGGCAGAAGCCTTTGCTTTAAAGGGAAAATACAGTAAGAAGGTTGAGGTGACAAGGGTTAAAATGATTACGATTTTTAACATTTTCATACCACAATCCCTCTTCTCCTTAATCGTTAGTACAAGTCTATGCAAGGCAAGTCCCTTTATATGACAAAAAAGAGCCCAAACATGGTTTCAAACTGGTTTGGGCAAGGAGGTTCTTCTAGTTAATATGGCTTCCACTTTAGCTCCTTTGCTTTTGTAAATCGCTCCTCAACATTTTTCCAGCTTACAATACTCCACCAGTTATCAACGTAAGCTGCTCTGTTGTTTTTATACTGTAGATAATAGGCATGCTCCCATACATCTAAAACAAGAAGCGGAATCGTATCCCACTGCGTTAAGAGCATATGTCTTTCCGATTGTAAAATTTCTAAATGCCTGGATCTAGGTGACCATACTAAAAGTGCCCAGCCCACTCCCTCCACTTGTTTTGCAGCTTCGCTAAAATGCTTCTTAAATGCATCAAAGCTCCCGAAATACTTTTCAATCTCCTTCAATAAAGCTCCCTTTGGTTTCCCTCCTCCTTTTGGACTCATATTATGCCAAAAAATAGTATGGAGATAATGTCCTGATCCATGAAAAGCTAATTCCCTTGACCAATGCTTTACAAGAGAAAAATCATCGTTTTTCCTCGCCTTTTCAAGATTTTTCTCAGCTTTATTTAAACCATCAACATATGATTGATGATGTTTTGTATGGTGTAACTTCATAATTTCTTCCGAAATATAAGGTTGAAGTGCATCGTATGTGTATGGCAGAGGAGGAAGAGTATGATTTCCAATTTCTACAAAAGGCTCGTTCATATAGACCATGCCAAGCTCCTGACGATTAATAAAATATTGTTCCATTTCACGATGAAGAACTTCCACTTCATTTTGTATTCTCTCGAGCTCCTCTTGACTAAGATTCCGTTGAGAAATATCTCCCATAATATCAGTAAATGTATCTAGTTGATTCCAAATTTCAGCATTTCTTTCTACCTGCTCCGTTTCCAAAAATTGTATTAAATCGCTATTCCATTTCATCACGTTTTTAATATAATCATTGAATTGCCCCACAGCCATCCCCCATTTCCTTTTAATCTGGTCCGTGACTATCCTATGAAATGAAAAGGAAATTATTGCTGTTTTTTTTACTATTCATCTAAATGGGAATAAAAAAAACCATCCAAGAGGATGGTTTTTCATTCAATTTATTTTGATTGAATCATTTTTGTTCGATAGTCTGTTTCGTAATACTCTAGCTCTTCACGAACCTTTTGAAATGGTCCTTCTAATTTTCTAAACAATTCTTTTACACTTGCAGGTGTTTCTTCTCTAAACTTTATCGAATTTCTCCCCGTATAGGCAGAACGGCTATCCTCAAACCATGCATCACTTTTCGGAGAAAAAAATTCTTCAATGCATTGGTGATAAATCCGATAAAGAGTTTTTTCTGCAACAGCTTTTGCAAATGGTTCATTTTTAATAATGATTCTACAAGCCCCTAACCCCTCTTCACAAAAAACAAGGAGTTTACGTATATTAGAAAGAATCATTTTATAGTATTCAATATTTCCTTCCCTTTCTCGAATAAGCCCACTTAACGTAGCTTCGTTTAAAAAAAATTCAAGCTCAATAGTTACCGCTTCAAGAAATTTCTTCACGTCTATCATTTGAGACTGTACAAGAGTATCTCCCAATGAATTCACCTCTACAAATGACTTTCATTATTGCCTGATAAAATCCGAGTGGGATCGAAAAACACTTGATTTCTTATCCTCTAATTCTTGAAATAAACTCATTAGTTTGTCCATGTTCAGTCCTTCAAAGCATGAGGAGAATTCTGCTGGCTCCTTTATATATACCCGCTTCCGATTTCGATATTCGGGATGTTTAATAAAACAAGCTAACGCCGCCATATCCTTTAACTCAATATCTCTAGTTCCAGCTCTAAAAATTGGATTTTGTTGAAATGGTGTATACTCTTGAAGATTCTCTTCAAAATAGCGAAGATATAGAACATGAAATATCCGCTCTTTTCCGTTTTCTTCTATCAATAATTCGCTTCGATTAAAAAAATCCTCTGAGGTATTTGGTTTCTCCTTTTGTAATTCATACCCACTACTGCCTTTGATGAGCAAGTAACCACTCCTCCCTATCTTTCGTGTTCGAAAGATATTTTATGTAATCAAATGAATAATAGGAAAATAATTAATTTTTATTCATTTTACCATATATCGATAAAAATGGTTAGGAAAATCAAACATTAAAATGATCCTCAAATCGATCAAAGAACAGATCGGCCTCCTCTTGTACATTGACATCATCTGTCTTTTCAGGAAGCGGAGGAAGCTCTTCAATACTTTTTAAACCAAAATAATCAAGAAATTCCTTTGTCGTGCCATATAAATAGGCTCTACCCGCGCCTTCTGCCCTCCCTACCTCTTTAATCAAAGCTTTTGCAGAAAGCGTCTGAAGAGGTCTTTCTGTTTTCACACCACGAATCTCTTCAATTTCAATTCTTGTAATAGGCTGTTTATAAGCAATAATAGCTAATGTTTCAAGAGCAGCCTGTGACAATGCCGTTGTATGCGGGGACTCGACCAGTTTTTTTAAGTATATAGAGTGCTCTTTCTTTGTTGCCAATTGATAGGTTCCTGCAAGTTGAACAAGCGTAATACCTCGGTTTGTATTCTCATTGTATTCAACAATCAATTCCTGTAACACCTGTTCTGTCAAGATTTCATCGATTTCAAGAACCTGGGCTATTTGTTTTAACGTAAGTCCTTCGTCACCAGCAGCAAACAGCAAGCTTTCAATGATTCCTTTCCAATTAGTTAACTCCATCATTACCTTCTCCTTTCACTGCTGTAACAAAGATTTCATCAAAATTTCTTTCCTGCTCGACAAAGATTTCATTTAATTTCATTAACTCTAAAACCGCTAAAAAAGTCACCACTATATGTTCTTTAGTTGGTATCGGAAATAAATCATCAAATCGTTTTCTACCTTTTATGTTCTTTAAGTCTCTTATTATTTCCTTCATTCTTTGTTCAATCGGTATCTCTTGACGAGCTATTTTCGTTAGTAACGGTTTTTGCAGTTTTTTGCGTCGTAAAAGCTTTTGCAGGGCTCCAAGCATATCATATAAGGATACATTTAATTCAGGCTTTTTTTCAATTTCGATATCCTTTGCGTACTCTGTTAAATCACTAGGAGGCTTTGTAAATATTAATCCTCTCTCTTCTTCTAGTGTTTTTAATTCATCAGCCACTTCCTTATACTTTTTATACTCAAGCAGACGTTCCACCAGCTCTTCGCGCGGATCGTCATCCATTTCCACTGCTAATTCGTCATCTATGCTAACTGGATTATGGTTAGGAAGCAGCATTTTACTTTTAATCTCTAATAATGTCGCCGCCATAACTAAGAACTCACTAGCCACATCCAACTTCAATTCTTTCATTGTGTGAATAAATATTAAATATTGCTCGGTGATTTTCGCAACCGGGATATCATATATATCAATTTCAAGATGATTGATAAGATGCAGAAGTAAATCAAGAGGGCCTTCAAACGCATCAATTTTTACATTATATTGCATATGTTCCACCAATACTTTTCATTATTATTCTTTCCTAAACATTGAAAAGCAAATGCTTTGACAATTATTAAACTAATCATCTTCGCTATGCTACTAAATTAGTATAGAGGATACATAAAATGAATCCAATAGTAAATTTGTTAAACAGAATCGATAAAACCTATGTTACACTTAAACTTTAAGCACGGCTAAAAGGTGTGAGAAATGTCCATTTCTCATGGATGAGTCGACATTCTAACTAATCAACTTAATTCATTAACATAGCCAAACTTTAAAGGAGGCAGGGTAAATGGCATTTCCACTGGAATATATTGATTTTTTAGTGCATTTCCATGGCGATCGAGACTATTTTGAATGCCATGAAATATTAGAAGAATATTGGAAGGAAGTTGACAACAGAAATAAGGAGTCTGTATGGGTCGGGCTCATTCAGCTGGCTGTAGCTAATTATCATCATAGACGAGGTAATTTTAATGGGGCTTTAAGAACACTGAAAAAAGCTTTACAGATTATCGCTTCAAATGAAGAACTCATCCAAAAACTCGGACTCAATCCTCTCACTCTCGTTGACCAAATAAAGGTACGTACAGCCGTCATCGAAAAAAGACATAACTATCAAAGTATGAACCTTCCTATCCAATCTAGTGAGTTATTGGAACAGTGCAAAGTACGCAGCAAAGAATTACACCTGACATGGCTGTCGGAAAGTGACCTAACTAATACTCAGATTATACACCGCCATAAAGAAAGAGATCGTACAACTGTCATCGAAGAACGCAATAAAGCCAAACAGAAAAAAAACAAATAGAAGGCAGTGAGCATATGTCACTACCTTCTTTTTAAATACATTTATAAAAAAAGTCCTTCGTTTCTTCATTTGCCTCAATATGCTTATCCGGATATAACTCCTTTAAAGCCTTCACCATATTTTTTCCAATTCCTTGACTGCGGTGTGACGGATTAACAGAGATATGATGAATAATGATTGTGGCTTCGTCCATCCAAATTCCACCGAGAAGACCAATAATATCTTCGTCTTCCTTCCATAAAAACAAGCGCCAATTCTCGTCTGATTCATATTGCCTAATTGTTGACTGGAGTTTTTTTATGTCCTTTTCATTAGGCATAAAGGACAATAAGCCCATAGCAATTTTTTCAAAGGTTTTTTTATAACGAATTAGCATGATTAATCCCTCATTAATAAAACATTAAATCTAGTTTTACCATTTCAAAAGATTTTTAAACTACTTTAACCGGTACAATTGGAATACCTAATTATTTTACACTATAATATCATACATAATTTAACTTCATCTTTCAATCACTAATCTTCTTAGAAATATTACGTTTCCATTAAAAAAGCCTGACTATACATCTGTTTCTTACAATAAGAAATTTTTTGCTGAAATAAATAAATTTAAGCTATTGCTTTTCTTTCATCAAAAAGTTTCGTATGATTGTGTTGCATAAACTTAATCTGGTTATCCTACAAATAGGCATTGTTATTCAAACACAAAGAGTGAAATATTCTGCCCAAAAATCTCGGCTAATAATAGGATAACCTTGAACAAAACAAGGAGAAGATTCCATGAAAAACTTTAAAGTTGCGATTCTACTAATTTTATCACTGCTTATTTTTCCGCTTCGCGGATTTGCTGATGTTGCAGTAGGTGATATGATTATCACACTTGGAGAAAATTTATCGGAAGAACAAAAAAATATGCTTCTATCAGAAATGAATGCACCTGATGATGCACAAATTATTACTGTTTCTAATGCAGAAGAACATCAGTATTTAGGAAATTATGTGTCTAAATCACTCATTGGAACAAGGGCTATCTCATCCTCGGCTATTACAATAGCCGAAAAAAATTCAGGCCTAGAGGTAGAAACAAATAATATTAATTGGGTAACAAATGAAATGTATATTAATGCCTTGATTACCGCAGGGGTTAAGGACGCTAAAATCTATATAACAGCTCCCTTTGAGGTATCTGGAACAGCTGCATTAACAGGACTTATTAAGGCCTATGAGGTATCAGCAGAAAAGGCAATTCCAGAAGATGTGAAACAGGCTGCAAATGAAGAAATGGTCAAATCCGCTGAGCTGGGAGATGAAATTGGAACTGAAAATGCATCCGCATTAATCACAAAAATCAAAGAAGAAATGGCCAACAATCCTCCTAAAACGGAGGCAGATTTACGAACAATCATTGAAAATGCAGCTAAGGATTTGGGCATCACGTTAACCGATGCACAATTTCAAAGCCTGCTTGATTTATTTAACAAGCTAAAGGAATTAAATATTGACTGGAATCAGGTAGGAGATCAATTGACGGCGGCCAAAGATAAACTCACCAATTATCTCGAAAGTGAAGAAGGACAAGGTTTTCTTGAAAGTCTAAAACAATTTTTCATTAATATCATTGATGCCATTAAAGCTCTTTTCGCAAAATAAAATAAAAGCTAAGCATCTTACAGATGCTTAGCTTTTATTTTTTCTTTTAAAGAAAGATCAAGCCTCACTAAATCTTCATATGTTTCCCTTTTTACAACTAATTCAGCCTTCCCGTTTTCCACAAAAACAACAGGCGGTCTTGGAATTCGATTATAATTGTTTGCCATTGAATATCCATAAGCTCCAGTACAGAATACAGCCAATATATCTTGTTCATCCGTTTCTGGCAATGGTAAATCCCATATCAGCATATCGCCTGATTCACAGCATTTACCAGCAATTGAAACAACCTCTGTCGGCTTTTCAAGTGGCTTATTTGCCAATACTGCTTCATATTTCGCCTGATAAAGTGCTGGTCTGATATTATCAGTCATTCCTCCGTCTACCGCTAAATACTTACGCACATTTGGCACTTCTTTTCTTGAACCAATTTTATATAATGTAATCCCAGCATCTCCAACCAATGATCTACCAGGCTCGATGCCGATTTCCGGTACACTCATTGCATATAACTCTGCCTGCTTTTTCACTTCAGCAATAATTTCAACTACATAGTCCGCAGCAGCTTTTGGATCATCTTCACTTGTATAGCGGATACCGAAGCCGCCGCCAAGATTTAATATAGCCGGTTCAAAGGAAAAATTAGTTTTCCATTCATTCATCTTCTCAAAGATTTTCTGTACAGCAAGTATAAAGCCTGTCGTTTCAAATATTTGCGAACCAATATGACAGTGAATTCCAGCTGCAACTAACCAAGAGGATTGCAATACTTTACGTAAAGCTTCTTCAGTTTGTCCATTTTGAAGACCGAAACCAAATTTTGAATCTTCCTGTCCAGTTAATATATAATCATGAGTATGTGCTTCAATTCCAGGGGTTACCCTTAACACAACATCCATTTGCTGCTTCTTTTCAGCACAAATTTTTTCTAGCAAATCTAACTCGTAAAAATTATCAACCACAATATAGCCAATTTTATATTCTAAGGCCATTTCTAATTCTTCTCTACTTTTATTATTTCCATGAAAATGAACGCGTTCCATTGGAAAATCAGCAGCGGCTGCTGTAAATAATTCTCCTCCAGATACAACGTCTAATGACAAACCTTCTTCTTCAGCTAATTGAACCATCGCTACTGTTGAAAAAGCTTTACTTGCAAATGAAACCTGTGCTTTGACTTCATTATTAACAAATGCTTCCCGAAAGCTTCTGGCTCTTTGTCTGATTAGTGCCACATCGTAAACATAAACCGGTGTTCCAAATTCCTTCACCAGTTCAATTGTATCAACGCCGCCTATTTCTAAATGTCCTTTATCATTTACTGCGGTGGTTCCATAATAGTACATACCCGTCCCTCGTTCCTATAACTTAGCTGTATCAATAGTCGTCTTTTTATCTACATTTCACACTATTTTAAAAAATACTTTATCATAACATAGTTTAGATCGCAATAAGTTAAATAATCCTAATAATTTTACTAATATCTAGCCATTTTATATTGAAAACAAAGAACAGAAGCATGCCTGCTTCTGTTCTACTGGCGTGGCTGTCTAATGCGGTTTTGCGTTTTAATAATACTTGGTCTGATTTGTGAACCAGGTATGGCACGCCGAATCAATATTTGTAAAAACGCCTTTGGATGAAAAGGTAAAAGCGGCCACAAATATGGAGTATTGAAGGACCTAATTCTAGCTAATAAAATAATATAGACCGTGACGCCTACCACTAAACCAAGGGTATGAAAAATCGCAACCAAAACAAGCATAAAGAGTCGGGCAAGTTTATTTGCGATACTAAGTTCATAGCTTGGTGTGGCAAAATTCCCTATAGCAACTACTGCTATGTATAAAATAACTTCTGGGACAAACAGTCCGACATCGATAGCAATCTGCCCAATTAGGACAGCTGCAACTAAACCCATTGCATTTGATAAGGCTGTTGGTGTATGTATGGCAGCCATCCGTAAAAATTCAATCCCTATATCAGCTAAAAAGATTTGCACAACCACCGGAATATTCGTTAACTCATTGGGTCCAATAAATGAAATTTTATTAGGTAAGAGATGAGGTTCCATAATAAATAAGAACCATATCGGCAGTAGAAAAAGGGATGAAGCAATCCCTAAAAACCTTACCCAGCGTACAAATGTCCCCACACCGGGAGATTGACGATATTCTTCGGCATGCTGCATATGATGAAAAATGGTTGTTGGTGTAATAATGACACTAGGCGAGGTATCCACATAAATAATGACATGCCCCTCCAAGAGATGTGTTGCCGCAACATCTGCACGCTCTGTATAGCGCACAAGTGGATACGGATTATACCCTTGTTTTAACAGAAACTCCTCAACCGTTTTATCTGCCATTGTCAAGCCATCAACCTTAATTGCCTGGAGTTCCTTTCTAATGATTTCAACCAGATTTTGATCGGCAACTCCATCAATATAGCCGATGGCAATATCCGTTTTGCCTCTTTCGCCGACTCGCATAATTTCGAACCGCAAGCGCTCATCTCGTATTCTTCTTCTTGTTAAAGCCGTATTAATAATAATATTTTCTACAAAACCATCCCGCGATCCGCGCACTACTTTTTCTGTATCTGGCTCTGTCGGCGTACGCCCTGGGTACCCGCGCACATCCACTACAAGCCCTTGTGTACAACCGTCGATAACAACAACGATTAATCCTGAAAGAACTTGATCGACTAATTCATCCATTGTCTTAATCGGTGAAACGGACTGATGAACAAGACGGTTTTCAACAATTTCAAAAAGATTAGTTGAAAGCTTTTCATTATCATTAATTTTTATCAACTGCTCAGTAATTTCAATAATAAAACTAGTATCACATAAGCCATTTACATAATAAAAGTGAACATCCTTTCGTAATATCTTTAACTTTCTAACTCCTAAATCAAAACTTTTCCCAAGCCCGACTCGTTCTTTCATATATTCTTCAATTTCTAGCACTGATTTAGGAATCGGTTTTTTGTCTTTTGTTTCTGTTCCCATCATAACCACTCCTTTCCAGTATGAGTTCTACTGCTTTTCGAGTAATTGGAGATCCCTTTTCAAAATGATCCTTTCCGGCCATTTTTCCAATATCTCCTATCCCAACAATAAGTGGAACGTTTAATTCATCGAGACAATAAACGGTATCTCCGTAAAGTTTCCCCACTTCCAATTCTTGTATTCCATATTTATCAACTCCATTGGCTGTTATTTCACCATTACGGTCAATGCATACATCAACCCTCGTCCATTCTTCGTGCCTAGGATTTGCAGCAACAGCAATAATTCCAAGGACCTCGATATCCTCATGGGCAGCAACATACATTAATGCCTTTTCACCAGCCCCCTCACCGATAAAACCACTGTCGTCAAACATCACAAGGACTGGATCATATGCCACTTTTTTGATTTGCTTTACAATAGCAGGACCATCCAATCTTGATGGGTTTCCATTAGAAACAGAAAGACATCGACCGCCAATTTCCTTTGCTACCATTTCAAGTGACTTACGAGCATACTTATCTCCATCCGTTATTAAAATGACTCGTCGTTTTACACCGTCCATATTTTGATGTCCTTTCGGGTAAAAGTGTCTATGCTATTGATCAACAAAATAAATCCAATGAAATAAAGAACCCAAAATTTTTCCAAACACAAGCGCCATCAATAATATGGCAATTTTTTCGTCCACTCCTATTCTTTTCGCCAAGATAGGCCAGACGTTGAGCACTTCTGTTAATGCACCTGCCATCATCCCTACAAAGATGCCGCCTGCTAGGCCAAAAATAATTAAAAGGAAAGGAAAAAAGTGAAAATGTGGGTTTTGCAATACCGCCACTGTACCTGCAACTGCTCCTATTACTACACTCCATTCATACAATTGAATCAACTTCATCGTTTTCGTTAATTGTGTCAGTCTCGGGATAATGCCAAGAACAGTTAAAAAAGCAACATATCCAGCACCTACCGATAATCCCCCTGCAAAGCCAAGAAAAATAATAAATAATGGTTTAATGATCATGGAGCTTTTTCATACTTTCCTTATTTTCATGCATAATGACATATTGATCTAAATCCTGTTGATAGTTAAACATCTCAACTTCAAGGGGACTAGGTTCCTCGTTAAGTCTTTTCTTAAATACATGATTAAAGAATATAATCATCCCAAGACCTAATCCAATCGAGTAGGGGATTTGAAATAGAAGCGGCTTTTCATTATCTTGGCCTGTAATCATTTTATATAGTTTTTGATGGACACTTTGCATGCTCACATCTTCATGAAAGTTCATAATCGTTAGCATAGAGCCAAAAAACAATAAAAACCATGTTAATACAAATAAAAAAACAGATACTTTCTTTTTCTTATAGACTACCTCTACAATGGTTTGTGATGGACCCAATACTTGAACTTCAATGGATGAATCATATTTGGCTATTGCGGCAATCACCCTCATTACATCAATAATGATAATATTTCGGTCTTGATTAGATATGCTGTATACAAGGAGTTGATTTAACTGCTTTTGCAGCACATCTTCGGCAATAATTTGTGTAATATCCTCTAAATATATCTTCTCATTAGGTCGAGCAAATACACGGTTACGAAGCCGAATATAAATCGTTTTTTCCAACATACTCACATCCCACACAGCTATTTCCTTTCTCATTAGTATTTCTTACAAATTAATCCTCATGAACTCCAATAATTGGTATATGAGAAATAAATTTTTGACACATCTAAGCGGAAGTAGAAATGAAAAGGCAGGAGAAAACGAATTTTCTCCTGCCTTTTCATTTCTACTTCCGCAACCTTTCAGCTTAGCTGAAAGGCGTGTGAAATGTATATTTCACACGGATGAGTCAAAAATTTATTTCTCAACACAGTTTTCACGTTCTAAAGAGACCGTATGGAACTAGATATCCATACGGTCTTTCATTTGCTGCAGTATTTTCTTTTCCAGCCTGGATACTTGTACCTGTGAAATCCCAAGTCTTACCGCGACTTCAGATTGCGTTTGATCCTTATAATATCGTAAATAAACGATTAATCGTTCGCGGTCTTCAAGTTCTCGAATCGCTTCCTTAAGAGCAATTTTATCAAACCATTTCCCTTCATTCCCATCATCAATTTGATCGAGTAATGTAATAGGGTCACCATCGTTCTCATACACAGTTTCGTGAATAGAGGAAGGCGTACGGCTTGCTTCTTGAGCCATGATAATATCTTCTGCTGATATTGATAAATACTCAGATATCTCATTTACCGTCGGTACTCGGCCAAATGTTTTTGATAATTCATCCTTTGCCTTACGAATTTTATTTCCCATTTCCTTCAATGATCGACTGACTTTAACCGTACCGTCATCACGAATAAAACGTTGAATTTCCCCAATAATCATAGGGACAGCATAGGTTGAGAATTTAACATCATACGATAAATCAAATTTATCTACTGATTTTAACAAACCAATACAACCAATTTGAAAGAGATCATCCGGTTCATAGCCTCGATTTAAAAAACGTTGAACAACAGACCAGACAAGGCGCATATTTTTCTGCACAATCATGTCCCTTGCACTTTGGTCGCCGTCCTGGCTTCTTTTAATCAACTCTTTGACTTCATGGTCTTTTAAATAAGGTTGGTTTTTTTCTGATTTAACCTCCACATCCATAGGCAAGACTCCTTAATTACAAAGCATTTTGCTTGTTGATAAATGCTTCCTTAATCGGATCTCGGTACCTTTACCTGGCTGCGATTTAACTGTGATGTCATCCATAAAATTTTCCATAATCGTAAACCCCATTCCAGACCTTTCTAATTCAGGCTTTGTTGTAAAAAGGGGCTGGCGAGCCTCTTCTACATCCGGTATTCCTATGCCTTCATCTTTAATACTTAACTCGACGTATCCCTCTTCTAATGAAACAGAGATATAAACCATTCCATTCGGATCACTCTCATAGCCATGAATAATGGCATTTGTAACAGCTTCTGAAACGACTGTTTTGATTTCAGTCAATTCATCCATCGTTGGATCCAGTTGAGCAACAAAAGAGGCTACTGTTACACGGGCAAATGATTCATTCTGGCTAAGTGCACTAAATTGCAGCTGCATCGTATTTTTCATTTTCAGGCAACCCCCAATCTTTGCAAAGCGTTTTCTTCTGTAGGCTCAAGACGAATAATTTTAAATAAGCCTGACATATCAAATAATCTTTGAACGGACGGGGAGATTGCACAAACAACCATCTCGCCATGCAGTTGTTTTATTTGTTTATAACGTCCTAGTATGACACCTAGCCCAGAACTGTCCATAAAGGATAAATGTTCTAAATTCAAAATGATATGGCGGATGCCATAAGTTTCTATTGCATTAACTGCTTGTTTTCGAAGTTCATCTGCTGAATGGTGATCCAGTTCTCCGGACAATCGAATACATAAGACGTCTTGTTTCACTTCTAAATCAATATTCAGACTCACTACTCGTTAGCCTCCTTATATAAGTGCTATTTCCTAGTGAGTCATTTCGATATGTCCTTCTTTATTTCCTTCACCCAAACAAAACTAGTGGCTATTCGCTAAAAAAAGTTATCATCTATAATTTTTTCGACAATCCTGCCGTTTAAGCATAATTGTTTGTTAAGCTGGCTTGCATTACTCACTCCTTGTAAATATGCCTAAAGAACGCTTAAACAGGTCCCACCAGGTTGCTTCATTAACATCTTCTTTAGCTAACAACGGACTCTTGACCAATGTTTCGCCTTTTTTCTTTATTGTCAGCGTACCGATTTGGTCGCCTTTTTTAATTGGAGCTTTTAAATCCTTTTTCAAGGTTACCTTTTGCTTTACATCCTCAATCGTTTCACCTTTTTTTGTTAATAATGAAATAGACTCACTTGTTACCATTTCTACCTTTTTCTTTTCACCTTTACTAACCTTCGCTGTGCCCATTACATGATTTCTTTCGAATATCGGATGTGTTTTATATTGATTAAAAGCATAATCAAGCATTTTCGTTACCTGTGCATTTCTATCTTTAGAGGTAGGGGCACCAAACACAACAGCAATCACCCGCATTCCGTCCTTTTCGGCTGTTGCCGTTAAACAATACATAGCTTCTCTTGTAAAACCTGTCTTTAACCCGTCTACACCAGGATAAAATCGAACCAGCTTATTTGTATTAACAAGCCAGAATTTTTTATCTGTATTTTCTCGCAAATATGCTTCATAAGTGCCTGTGAATTTTGTGATATCTTCATACTTTAATAATTCTTTTGACATGATAGCCATATCGTAGGCAGTACTATAATGATCCTCTACTGGCAGACCCGTAGTATTCTTAAACTTCGTATCTTTTAACCCCAGCTCTTTTGCTTTTTTATTCATCATTTCTACAAAGGCATCCTCTGAACCGGCAATTCGTTCAGCCATTGCAACAGATGCATCATTCCCTGAGCCAATGGCGATTCCCTTTAACATCTCTTGTACAGTCATTTCTTCGCCTGGCTCTAAAAAGATTTGCGAACCACCCATTGATGCAGCATATTCGCTCGCACGAACTTTTTCATTCATGGTGAGCTTACCTTCATCGAGCGCTTCCATAATCAGCAGCATGGTCATTACCTTCGTCATACTAGCGGGCGGTAACTGCTCATTACTATTTTTCTCGTATAAAACTTTACCTGTATCACGCTCTATTAAGATAGCTGACTTTACGTTTTCTGCTAATTGAACATTCTTTTCTTCTTCTGCCGAAGCAAATGGTACAGAAACTGCTATTAACAGCATAAATGCAAGCAAAATAGAAACAAGTCGTTTCATCACAAACCCCTCCATTCTTTCTATAAATTTCATTTTTTCCATAAAAACCAAATTTATACAGTAGGTGTAAAATGATGGAAAAGTTTTTTCTTCCAAACATAAAAAAGCACAAAGGAAGTACTTCCTTTGTGCAGAACTTTTATTTGATTAAATCCTGATAAAAGCTTTTTCCAAATTGAGGCATATTGACAGAGAAATTTTCCGCAATGGTTGCACCAATATCTGCAAAGGTTTCTCGTAACGGAAGCTCTTTTCCCACTTTCATCTCCTTACTGTAAACAAGCAGCGGTACATACTCACGGGTATGATCTGTTCCTTCGTGTGTTGGATCATTACCATGATCCGCAGTAATAATCAACAAATCATCTTCACGCATGTTCTCAAATACCTCCGGGAGGCGAAGGTCAAATTCTTCAAGTGCCTTTCCATAACCAATCGGATCTCGACGATGTCCGTAGAGCGCATCAAAATCGACTAGATTAACAAAGCTCAAACCCGTAAAATCCATCCTGAAAGATTGCAGAAGTTTATCCATTCCATCCATATTTGAAACGGTGCGAAAATGCTCAGTTACCCCTTCACCATCATATATATCATGTATTTTTCCAATCGCAATAACATCAAGACCTGCATCCTTTAATTCATTCATTACCGTCCGGCCAAACGGCTTTAATGCATAGTCGTGACGGTTTGCTGTTCTTTGAAACTCTCCAGGTTTTCCCACAAATGGCCGGGCAATAATACGACCGACCATATATTTTTCATCGAGAGTCAACTCGCGGGCAATTTTGCAGATTCCATATAATTCTTCAAGCGGGATAATTTCTTCATGCGCAGCAATTTGCAGGACAGAGTCTGCCGATGTATAAACAATCATCGCTCCTGACCTCATATGCTCTTCGCCAAGCTCTACAAGTATTTCTGTTCCGCTTGCAGGCTTGTTTCCTATGATTTTTCTTCCTGTCCTCTCCTCGAGCTCTGAAATTAATTCTGGTGGAAATCCGTTTGGAAACACGCGAAATGGTGTATCAATATTGAGGCCCATAATTTCCCAGTGACCCGTCATCGTATCTTTTCCTTTTGAAGCCTCCTTCATTTTTGTATAAAAGCTGAGCGGAGCTTCTACCTTAGTAATTCCTTTTATTTCTTCAATAGACCCGAGGCCAAGCTTTTCCATATTTGGCATATTCAATCCGTTCATTTTCTCAGCAATATGCCCTAATGTATGTGAGCCCTTATCACCAAATTGTTCCGCATCTGGCGCCTCTCCTATTCCCACTGAATCCATTACAATTAAAAAGATTCGCTTAAATTTATATGAATCCTTATTCATGCTTTTATTTAACCTCCCTAAACATATTGGCAGCTCTTTTCCCGTTTTCTATAACTATTTCCTTTTTAAGCTTCCCTTTTTGGACAGCAATAAAACCCTAAAAGAAAAACTGCCAGTATCTTTGGCAGCTTTTTCATCTTTATATAAATCTCTCAGTCTATTAAGCACGTGGATGAAACTGACTATAAACGTCCTTTAGCCTTGTTTTAGTTACATGCGTATAGATTTGCGTAGTGGAAATATCGGCATGTCCAAGCATTTCCTGAACCGCGCGAATATCCGCCCCATTTTCTAATAAATGAGTGGCAAAGGAATGTCTTAACGTATGAGGTGTCAATTCTTTTTCTATACCCGCCTCACGAACAATCTTCTTTAATATTTTCCAAAAACCCTGCCGTGTCAATTGCCTGCCATGATGATTTAAAAACAAAGCATTATCCTGCTGTTTTTTTGAAATAAAATGACTTCTCCCTTTATCAATGTATTGTTCAAGGGCATTAACGGCTGTTTTCCCAATTGGAATAATTCGTTCCTTATTTCCCTTTCCTATGCAACGGACAAATCCCATCGTTAAATGTACATCTTCCATCTGTAATCCAATTAATTCGCTGACACGAATCCCTGTGGCATATAGTAATTCTAGCATCGCCTTATCCCTTAATCCATAGTGATTACTTGTTTTTGGGGAATCAAGCAGTATTTCGACTTCCTCCAGGCTTAAGACTTTTGGAAGCGAACGTTCTAATTGCGGTGTTTCAATATGAACAGAAGGATCATGAACACTTGCTTTTTCTCGAAGTAAAAATTGATGAAAGGCCCTAATAGAAGCAATATGTCTAGCTAGAGTTCTTGATGACTTTCCCTGCTCCTTCAAATGCCCTAAAAAGTGGACAATATGAATGCGCTGTACATCATTAAAACTGTCGAGCTGCTCTACTTTTTTAAGGTACTGCGTGTAACTCTTTAAATCTCTTTCATATGAAATAATCGTATTTTGTGCCAGACCTTTTTCTACAATTAAAAAATGGGTAAAATCCCTTATTTGATCTTCCATCTATACATTACTCCCCATTTAGATAAAACAAAATTAACCGATCAAACCAGCTAGAATTGTAATTATCTTCTACAGTTGTTACCTTAATAGCAGAACCTTTAGGCTCATCATAACGATGGTACTCTGCATATTCCTCATTTAACCACATAATAGCATAATAAAAAAGGATTGTGCATCCTGTAAACAAGACAAATACCTTCAATGTTTGAAGCAATAGTTTAAACCAAGTTTTCATCTTCTTCCTCCAACATAACTTATGTAAATGATTTCGTTTTTACTAAATATTCATATTCATACATATGCCATGTTGGACAAGTTTTATACATCATTTATCCTAATCCTTAAGAAAAAAACAAAACCTCTTCTATTTACGGGAATAGAAAAGGTTTTGCTTTTATTTATGTTTTGGTTGTTTTTTTTCCTGACAACGATAACAAATTCCGTGAAACGTGAGGCGATGATCTTTAATCTTAAATTTCCAGTCACGTTCAACTAATTCCTCTACATCGTCCAATAAGTCTTGTTGTATTTCATCAACCGTACCACATTCAATACATACAAGGTGATGATGAAAATGCGCTGCTCCCTCTGTACGAAGATCGTAACGAGAAACACCATCGCCAAAGTTAATTTTATCGACTATTTTTAACTCTGTTAGCAATTCTAACGTACGATAAACAGTTGCTAAACCAATCTCAGGCGACTTTTCTTTTACTAGGAGGTAAACATCTTCAGCACTTAAGTGGTCTTCCTCATGCTCCAATAAAACACAAACGGTCGCTTCACGTTGTGGTGTTAATTTATAGCTTGATGAGTGCAACTGCTTCTTAATTCTTTCTATTCTAGTTTCCATATCGAAGGTCCCTCCTCGCCACGTTCATTCTCATTATAGCAGATGAGGTGATGGAGTCAAACTAAAATGATTATAATCTATATTTAAAGTGATTATAATATAATATTAAGTGTAAATGAACACTTTTATTTTACCGAATCAATTACAGCCTTCATTAAAGAGGGTGATAAATAAGCTTCAATCCCTGCTGCTACAGCAAGTAATATACCTGCTGCAACAAACAATAGCACATATTTTCCTAGCATCGGTAAAATGGGTTCACTTATTTTCTTCATAAATTGCCGTTTAATCATTTTCAATGAAATAGAAACTGCGACTGTTGCTGTAATAATAAACACAGGGATAATGAGAAAGTTTTGCGGCAGCACAGAAACAAATGAGAGAAGAAATCCGTTCCAACCCATCTGATTCACAAGAAAACCAACAGTAAAACCAACAACCATTCCTTTTATAAATAATAAAATCAAAATAATAGGCAAACCAATAATGGAGATACCTAGAAGCCACATCAATCCAATATATTTACTATTATGCATAAAGCTCTGTAGAAATAAATCATTTGATGTGGCTATTTTTCCAATTGACACTTGTCCAAAAAATTGTGACAAATAATAGTACAAATCTTCCTTCTGACTAAAGCTTAAACTATTAACAACTACTGCACCAAAAATAACTCCCATTAAAAATAACACAATCACAAAGAGATAGATTGAGGAATGCTCTCGCAAGTGTGTAACGACAATGTTCTGGTACATTTTTTTCTTCATTATTTGCTCTTCCTCCTGCCAATCAATTACTACATTGTATGAGAGGAAGATTTAATCTATGACGATTCTACTAAAATTTACTAGAATACCTACATAACCTTTCCATACTTTCCAGCTCCACCCGCTGCAAGTTGCAGTGTGCCCGTTCTTGCAGCAACAATTCGTTGGGCCAATGCTTGAGGGACAACCTGCTTTAAATGCTCATAGGACACTTCATGTAAAATGGCCATTTCCGTTCCAAAATGATTTAATAGTTTTTCTCTCATTTTTGGTCCAAGTCCCGGAATAAATTCGAGCGGAATTTGATGAATATAAGGCGGACGCTTAGGGATGTTTTCACATGCCTCAGAAAGCTCTGCAATTCGATCAGCTACACCCTTTACATACTTATGATGGCCGCAGTTTCCACATTTCTCATCAGCTGAATTAACAGGATGCTGGCACTTTTCACATGCTGTTTGGTGGTATTTACCGAGCAACGGATCTAATCCATAGTTCGCTGTTATCTCCCTGCCTTCCTCATTGGACAAGGCTTTTCTTAATTCCTGAAAAGTCGGCTCATTCATAGCAATCGTTTGATATTCACGAGCAATTTTCCCAAGTGAATGGGCATCTGAATTAGATATAAATGTATACGAATGCAACTCTTTAATTCCATCTGCCATATATGTATCAGAACTTAATCCAAGTTCTATAGCATCTATACATTCAGGATCAAACACCTCTGATAATGAAACTTGAACTCCTTTTCCATACAGACTTTTAAACGGTGTGAAAACATGCGCAGGGATGAACAAACCATCCAATTCCTTTACTTTGTACTGCAGTTCCTTTCCGCTTACATAGATTCGTTGTGAGCTGAGATGAATATTTTTCAGATGACCTTGAAGCCATCCGGAAAATCTTTTCAGTGAACTCATATCTGCAAAGAAACAAAGGACATGAATAGGCCCGTGACAATTCTCATCATATATCTCAAGCTCAGATCCTGGAATAATCGTTAAGCCGCCATAGGAAAGCCCTCCACCAGATAATTCTATTAATTCTCCTGCAGCCATGTACTCTTCGATTTCCAAAATAACCTCCGGAGAATGGCAGTCAATAATCCCAATCATATTTAGACCTTTTTTATCTCTTGCATGATTGATAATATTGGAAAAAGTTAAGCTTTTCGCTCCGGTAATTTTCACCGCTCTCCCGTTTTTCGTCCGTCCAATATGAATATGAAGATCCGTATAATAACGATTCATTTATTTTTTCAACACCTCTTGCAGTTGTAAGTATTGAACAGCAAAAACCGTTTTGGCGTCGCAAATTCGATTCTCCTTAATCGCTTTCTGTGCTTCATCAAGGGTCATTTCCATTAAGTTCACAAATTCATCTTCATCAAGACCTGCAGCATCTTCCTTTTTCGATAAACCTTTTGCTAGATAAACATGAATAATTTCATCAGCAAAACCAGGGGATGTATAGAAAGAATTTAATAGTTCCATGCTTTCGCACTCATAGCCGGTTTCTTCCTCCAATTCCCTCATGGCACAGTCAGCAGGCTCTTCCCCTTTTTCCAGCTTTCCAGCAGGAATTTCAATGATTGTCTTTTCAAGTGCCTTACGGAATTGTTCTACCATCACAATCTTATTTTCTGCTGTTACAGCAATGATTGCAACAGCGCCGGGATGTTTGATTAATTCCCTTTTAGCCGTCTTTCCATTTGGTAGCTTCACCTCATCTATTTGTAAATCAATGACCTTTCCGGAATAGATGTTTTCTGTTGACAACGTTTTCTCTTCTAAGCGATTCATAAAAAAAACTCCTGTTCTGTTTCAAATTTAGCAGCAACTATATTTTATCATACTCTAATTCAAGGAAAATATATGATATAAATAGGATAGGAGGTGTTGATTTTGCAGAAAAGACGTTTAGGTAAATCTGATTTATTCGTTTCTGAACTTGGATTAGGCTGTATGTCGTTAGGAACGGAGCCAAAGATAGCAGAAGCCATTATAAAATTAGCTTTTGAGGAAGGAATTAATTATTTCGATACAGCTGATTTATATGATTACGGTGAAAATGAAAGAATCATTGGCTCTTCACTCAAATCAGTCCGTGAACAAGTGATTATTGCGACAAAGGTGGGCAACCGCTGGAATGAAGAGAAGGATGGCTGGCACTGGGATCCATCAAAAACATACATAAAGGAAGCTGTCAAGAAAAGTTTGACAAGGCTGAACACCGAATATATCGATTTATATCAGCTTCATGGGGGAACAATGGATGATCCAATTGAGGAAACCATTGAAGCTTTTGAAGAGTTAAAAAAGGAAGGATATATCCGTTATTATGGAATTTCTTCTATTCGGCCAAATGTTATTCGAGAATATGTAACAAAAGCAACTATCGAATCTGTCATGATGCAATATAGCCTTCTAGACAGACGACCGGAGGAAGAAGCTCTTCCACTATTGCATAAACATCAGATAAGCGTAGTTTGCCGCGGCTCGCTGGCAAAGGGACTCTTAAGCGATCAAATGCTGGCAAAAGCATCATCGTCTATAAGGGAAAATGGCTACTTGGATTATTCATTTTCCGAACTAGCAGAGCTGCTTCCTTCATTAAAGGCGCAATTGAATCGTCCGTTCAATGAAATAGCACTTCAATACAACCTTGCCCATCCTGCTGTCGCCTCTGTTATTGTTGGCGCCAGCTCTACCTCGCAGCTAAAAGAAAATATTCGTGCTGCCAGCAGCAAAGCTTTAACAGAGGATGAAGTTGATTTTATCAGGCAACATACAAAGGAAAATAGATATACTTCACACCGCTGATTTTTTAGCAAAAGACTATGTTAACGAACCATGTTGATAAGTCAGATTTTTGACTCATCCGTGAGAAATATCCATTTCTCACGCCTTTCAGCTATGCTGAAAGGTTGTTGTATGGTTATGAAGTGATAGGAGAAAATTCATTTTCTCCTATCACTTCATAACCATACAACTTTAGATGAGTCAAAAATCAACACTGTTAATAAACAAAGCTTAGTAAACAGGAAAAGAGCCGACCCCATTATTTAAGGATCTGCTCTTTTCCTTTTGGCTTATTTAAATTCCTTCCAGTTAAAACTACTTTCATTTAGCAGTTCTTCAAACGATTTATTTTTTTCCTTTAATTTACGTTCTTCCCGTTTTTGTTCCTCCAATGCTAACCGGTTTTGTTCCTCTTGATTCTCTAACTCTTTTTTCCTATCCTTTAATTCATTAACCAGGTCAGCATTCAGGAGATCACCAAGGGTAACCGGTTTTTCTTGTACTGGTGCTTTTTTCTCTTGTCTTTTTTTCATGGCAAACTCCCCTTTTTTTGATGATGACCCTATTATATCACGACTTTCTCGGGAAGAAACGACAAATAGAGTATAGACATATGCTAGTAAGCATCAAGGACGACCAAGTCATCTGTTATTAATACCGGTTCAGTTGATTGAATAATCTCCTCGACCGTATAGCCTTTCGCCACTTCAATGAGCTTTAACCCAAATGGCGTAACATCAAGAACAGCACGGTCTGTTATAATTCGATTAACCACCTTTTGTCCTGTTAAGGGCAGACTGCATTTTTTCAAAATTTTTGCTTCTCCTTTTTTGTTCGTATGCTCCATGATGACAATTACTTTTTTCGCACCATGGACAAGATCCATTGCTCCTCCCATTCCTTTAATCATTTTTCCTGGAATCATCCAGTTTGCCAAATCTCCCGTTTCAGAAACTTCCATCCCTCCGAGAATCGCAAGATCAATATGACCGCCTCGAATCATGGCAAACGATTCAGCACTGTCAAAATAAGCTGCTCCTTTTATCGCTGTCACTGTTTCTTTCCCTGCATTAATTAAATCAGCATCAACTTCCTGTTCCTCCGGATACGGCCCGATGCCTAAGATACCATTTTCCGATTGAAGAACTACTTGTTTATTTTCACTAATGAAATTTGCTACCAGTGTAGGCATCCCAATTCCAAGGTTTACATAGAAACCGGTTTCAATCTCCTTTTCAGCCCGCCGCGCAATCTTTTCCCTGACACTTTCTTTTCCATTTGTCATGTACTTCTCCTCTCTTTCTTTATTCTAAGCTCTGCTCGGCTGCATACTACCACTCCTTATGTTATTAATCTTACGTTCACATATTTTGTTTTACCCGTAACCGCTCAATCCGCTTTTGCTGTCTGCCTTCTACAATGGTTTGCACATAGATGCCAGGTGTATGAATTTGATCTGCCTCAAGCTGACCCGTATCGACTAATGTTTCTACTTCAGCAATCGTAACCCGGCCTGCGGCAGCCATCATCGGATTAAAGTTTCGGGCAGTTTTATGATAAACAAGATTTCCAAGCTTATCTCCCTTCCACGCCCGTACAATACTAAAATCCGCCATTAAAGCTTCTTCAAGTAAATATTCTTTTCCGTAATACGTCCGTACTTCCTTTCCTTTAGCAATTTGGGTCCCGACGCCTGCCGGTGTATAAAAGGCTGGAATTCCTGCTCCGCCAGCCCTGATTTTTTCAGCCAGCGTTCCCTGCGGCAGCAGCTCTACATCGAGTTCTCCAGCAAGCACCTGCCTCTCAAACTCTTTATTTTCACCCACATAAGAACCAATCATTTTTTTGATTTGACGGTTTTTTAGAAGAAGCCCCAGCCCCCAGTCATCTATCCCGCAGTTATTGGAAATAATGGTTAAATTTTGTACATTCTTCTCTACTAATGCCAAAATTAGATTCTCCGGAATGCCGCATAAACCAAATCCGCCTACCATTAATGTTGCCCCGCTTTTGATTTCTGCTACTGCCTCTTTAAACGACGAACAGATTCTTTTCATTCCTCAACCTCCATACACCTTCTATTGCTCGACAGCACCTTTGAGCATCATGCGATTCTTACTTTCATAAAGTGGTAGTAAAAATAGAAATTCTATTTTTAGCCTCATTCGTTTAATACATTTACACCTTCTAAATTGAGATTATGATGTGGAGGAAAAAAAATGACACTTCTGTTACCAAAAAAAGTTACGATTATTGAAGTTGGTCCGCGTGATGGTCTGCAAAACGAGAAAAACTTTATTCCTACTTCAGTTAAAATAGATTTTATTACTCGATTACAGGAATCAGGGCTTCAGGAAATGGAATTAACCTCCTTTGTTTCACCCAAATGGGTCCCGCAAATGAGCGATGCAGCCGACATCATCTCCTCATGCCTTAACATGAAAACGAGAAATATCGTTCTTGTTCCAAATCGTAAAGGAATAGAGAGAATCTTGCTGACACCTTGTCGGGCTGTTGCGGTATTTGTCGGTGTAAGCGATGAGTTTAACAGGCGAAACATCAACAAAACGACAGCCGACAGTATGAAAGAGGTACTGCCTGCTATTATCGAATTAAAAGGGAAAGGCTATTTTGTCCGGGCCTGTATTTCCACTGCTTTTTACTGCCCCTATAAGGGAAAAATAGCAGAAGCCGACACAATCAAGCTCTGTCAGCAGTTTATTGATGCCGGTGTAGATGAACTTAGTGTAGCGGATACAATTGGAATGGCTTCCCCAAATGAAAGCTTTTCTCTATTTTCAAAATTAAGGGAGCATTTTCCTCATCATATGATTTCTGCTCATTTTCACGATACCAGAAAAATGGGGCTGGCTAATATTTATGCAGCTCTTGAGGCGGGGATTCTTCGGTTTGATACATCTGCAGGTGGTCTTGGCGGCTGTCCATTCGCAAAAGGAGCAACAGGAAATGTGGCAACAGAAGATGTCGTGTATATGCTTTCAAGAATGGGAATCGAAACGGAAGTAGATTTAGAAAAGATAGTCAGTGCCATTGATGTGATTCGCCCTCATCTAGCGCGTCCAATTGAAAGCGCCTTTTACCGGCTTCATTCCGCTTCTGAATAATTTCTTTCCTTCTAATCCATGTTATAGTTGTATTCTACTTTTAAGGAGATGGGTTACATTGAGTCAAAAACGCGATAAAGGCTACAGCCAAAAAGGGAAACCAAATGCTGATACAGTGAAGCAAACCATAGCAGCTGAGGATTTAGAAACCGCTATTCACCCGACAAAGAGACAAAATTCAGAGCAGTAAACCGCTTTTCATAAGCGGTTTTTTTGTTTTACTTTTTCGTCAATGTTAAAATAAAGTGCAGCCAGTTTTTCCTAATCATGAAAACTAAGCTCGGAGGCATTCATAATGAAAAAGATGAGAAAACTGTTTCGAATTCTTTTTTCCGTCATTTTTTTTCTGACATCTTTTGGTGTTTATTTTACAAACCGAATTATGTATATAAAGAAGAAAGATAACCAATCCATTCTTAAACGTGAAAAAGATGCCGGTCGTTTCAATCCCGATGAGTTCCAGTATTTACAAAAAAGAGAAGTGACCATCCCCTCCCCTTTCGGATATGAATTAAAACTAATTCTTGTCGAACCACATTCTACTAACCACTATATTATTATTTCACACGGCGTGACAGAGAATAAAATCAACTCAGTGAAGTATATGAACCTTTTCCTTGAAAGAGGCTTTAATGCCGTCATTTATGATCACCGCCGCCATGGTGAATCAGGCGGAAAGACCACCAGCTACGGCTATTATGAAAAGTATGATTTAAAAGCGGTTGTTCATTGGTTAAAAGCAGAAAAAGGGCCTAATCTGCTGCTGGGAATTCACGGAGAGTCCATGGGCGCAGCTACCATGCTCTTATATGCCGGAATGGTTGAGGACGGTGCTGACTTTTATATTTCTGACTGCTCCTTTTCTGACTTTAAAGAGCAGCTCTCTTACTTACTGAAAACAGAAATAAAGCTGACACCAAAGCCGCTGCTTCCCCTAGCAGATGTTTTTTTACGAATGCGGGAAAGATATTCATTACGCGATATTTCTCCTATTTCTGTCATCCACCAAATTAAAAAGCCTATACTTTTTATTCACAGCAAAAAAGATACCTATATCCTGCCTTCTATGACAGAAGCTCTGTTTGAAAGAAAAATAGGACCCAAAAAGCTGTTTCTCGCTGAAAATGGTGCACATGCCCAGTCCTTAAATGAAAATAAGGAAGCCTACGAGGCTGCTATTGATGAATTTTTACATGAGTTTGTTTTACCCAAAAAAGAATAGCAATAGAAGAGGGAGTTTTAGCCTCCCTTCTATTGCTATTTCCTCTTGTCAAATATACTCATTCTTGGATTCAAATATTGATTAGGACTTTTCAATTGAAAGCAATTTGTTCCTTCATGAAAGTCAATCGTCAGGACATCCTCTAGAAAGACTTCCTTAGATTTCTCAACATAGATACTATCATGATTTGTTTCAACCACATAGTCATCATCTTCCAATTGATTCACCAGCCATAAATTGGTCACGCCGCACATTACACAGCCGCATTCTTCGGCATCATATTTCAGCTTTAATAAGCCTTGTTTCCCCGTGCGGAACTCCGATATTTTCTCTGCCGCCCGGTCTGTTATCGTTATTTCCATGTCTTTCACGATTCCCCTTTCTAGAAGTAGCATCTTGACGATTGTAGCATACTTTTGAAAGCGGACCGTAGTAATAAACATTTTACAACCTATTCCCCAAGTAGAAAAAACATGCTGCCATTTTACCTCGATTCCCCTGCTTCCTTTCCTGCCTCGCTTGGGGATGGTCTTTCTTCTCTCGTCATTCCACTCAAGTTAGTGCGGTTAAACTTACTTCCGTCATCTCCAATTGATGGAGCACTAATGTTGGACATCGGGAGCTGTTCCAATTCTTTTCCTCTCGGCATTCTAACACCTCCTTACTTTTAGGGTGCTTTCCTTTCTCTATTCAAATCATTGCAGTTATTTCCAAAATTATCAGCCCATTTGCTACACATATTTCCTATCCCTGAAATAAAATAACCTGAGTATAAACGAAGAAGAACCATTAAGCTAGTACTTAATGGTTCTTCTTCGTTTTAAACATTATTTTGTACTCATAATTGACTTTTGATTAAAGGAACGCTTCTGCCAAACAAAGGTGGTTATTAATGTCAAAGCTAACAAAATAAGGCCAAGAATGAATGGATAGCTGATTTCAACATCGTATAAGATTCCCGCAAGCATTGGACCAAGTACATTCCCAATACTCATATAGGCGTTATTCATCCCCATCGCAAAGCCTTGCTCATTTCCAGCGAGCTTTGAGATAAGAGTATTTAAAACAGGCCGTAGGATAGAAGTTGCCAGGAAGATTAATAAAGTGACTCCGAAGAACAGCAGATAACTTGACGCAACTAGGGAAAGAAGAAACCCAACCGTGGCAACTCCTAGAAAAATATTCATTACGGTCGCTTCACCGAAACGGCTGACAATGCGGTCAACAACAAAAAGCTGTACAATCACACTGATAACTCCCGTTGATGTCACCATAATAGCAATATCCTGAGGCGTGGCACCGAATTCATTATCAACAAAAAGACCTAATACTGATTCATATGCCATTAATCCAAAGCTCATGGAAAGAGTAATAATAAGCGGAATAAAATAAGGCATTTTAACCGACCGTACCATTTTCTTAGCCATTGATTCCTCTTTAGGAATATCTAAAGCACCAGGCTGAACGACTTGGCTTTCTTTCAGAACGATAACGGAAAAGATCACCGCAACAAGTGATACAAGTGCCGAGATTAGAAACGGCATTTTTAAACCAAAATCAGCAAGGAAGCCCCCGATTCCCGGTCCAATAACGATTCCGAGCGACATAGCAGCAGATACAAAGCTGTTCCCTTTTGCTCGTTGGTCCATTGTTGTAATATCAGCAACATAGGCAAAAATGGCAGGTACGAGAAAAGCACAGCCAACACCGCCGATTACACGAGAAGCATACAGCCACCAAATAGAGTCAAAACCATAGAAAATAAAACTTGAAAGTGTTAGACCAATAAGTCCAAATATAATCATTTTTCTACGGCCATACTGATCAGTCCATTTTCCCGAAATCGGCGAGCATACAAGCTGGGCACCGGCAAAGATGGCAATCATTAAACCCGCCGCTGTCCCCCCTTGGTTAATAGACTCTAAATAAGCAGGTAAAATGGGAATAACAATACCAAAGCTCCCAATCGCGATAAACATATTAATCATTAAAACAATCAACTTTTTCCGTTGATTTGCTGACATGAAAAACACCTCTTTTCAAATTTTCATAATGCTACTAGTTACTAATCTATAAAATATACATTTATCCACTCAAAAGAATTTAATAATATATGACAATGAAAGAAACGTCAATAAAAAAGCCCCCAAATCTTATTTGGGAAACTCAACTTCTAATACAAGGTCTATTCCACTACAAAGGGAGTGTAGGTATTCTATATATATCCGACTTATTAAATCGACATAGGCATTCTTTTTCTATCATGTATGGGTACTAAATATGGTTCTTCCGCGAGATATTTGACTCATCCGTGTGAAAAGTCCTTTTCACACGCCTTTCAGCGGAGCTGAAAGGTTGCGATATGGTCATGAAACGGGAGGAGAAAACTCGTTTTCTCCTCCCGTTTCATGACCATATCGCTTAGATGAGTCAAATATCCACTAGTGTATGTCGAAATATTAA